>ERZ1047472.2956-NODE-2956-length-11530-cov-6.420741_pt1 | contig 11530 bp, 9 predicted proteins | sample MGYA00383095_ERZ1047472 | MGnify/ENA primary metagenome ERZ1047472 (study PRJEB29581, sample SAMEA5548365) | metagenome | biome: marine; feature: coastal; material: water | depth 1 m | study: Short-term variability in the microbial, nano- and picoplankton...
CGACGCCCACGCCACCAGAAGCGAAGTCTGCACTTATGGCGCGAGTGTGGCGCTCTAAACTTGTTGAGGAGCTATTAGCTAGAGGGTTGGATGAAAATGTGGAGCTGAGTGCTAGATTTGGGCTTAAGGACGACGGATACCACTTGTCCGAGGTCCAGGCGCAACGAATTCTAGAGATGCAGCTTCAGCGACTCACGGGCCTTGAGCAACAAAAAATCGAGCAGGAGTATCGGGACGTGATTGACACGATTGTCGATTTAGAGGACATCTTGAAAAATACTCACCGGGTGAGGGAAATCATCAAAGGTGAGCTCAGCCAGACCAGATCTGACTTTGGAGATGAACGTAGAAGTGTCATTGAGGTCAACGCGCAAGATATTTCACTGGAGGATCTAATAACTCCGGAGGACGTTGTGGTCACTTTGTCTCATACAGGCTATGTCAAATCCCAGCCTCTGAGTGACTATCAGGCGCAGCGTCGAGGTGGCAGAGGGAGACAGGCGACTAAAACCAAAGAGGATGACTTTGTTGACAACCTATTTGTTGCGCACACACACGATTATATTTTGTGTTTTTCGGATTTGGGGCGAATGTACTGGTTAAAGGTTTATGAGGTACCCCAAGCGAGCCGGACGAGTCGTGGGAAACCAATTGTAAATCTTTTGCAGTTAGCTGAAGGAGAAAAAATTACTGCAATCTTGCCTGTAAAGGAATTTGATGACGAGCATTTTGTTTTCATGGCAACCAGTCGCGGTATCGTTAAGAAAACGCCGTTATCCCACTTCTCACGCCCTAGGCAGATGGGGATTATTGCCGTTGATTTGGAGGCTAGTGATCACCTTGTTGGAGTTTCTATTACCAATGGTTCAAACGATGTCATGCTGTTTTCAGATGGCGGCAAGGCGGTTCGCTTTGCTGAAAGTAATGTGCGAGCAATGGGGAGGACTGCGCGCGGAGTAAGAGGGATGCGTTTGCCTGATGAAAATGTATTGATCTCATTAGTTGTCGTAGATGATGAGGAACAAAGTGTACTGACCGCGACAGAGAACGGTTACGGCAAAAGAACTAAAGTAGTCGAGTACACAAGGCACGGCAGAGGAACAAAAGGAATGGTTGCTATTCAAACCAGTGAGCGGAACGGTCGAGTCGTGTCTGCAAAGTTGGTTACCGAGACAGATGAAACTATGTTAATCACGACTGGCGGCGTTTTGATCAGAAGCCCTGTAAGTCAGATTCGTGAGATGGGTAGGGCGACGCAGGGAGTGCGACTGATTAATCTTGGCGCTGACGAAAAATTAGCTGGGCTAGTCAAGGTGAAAGAGCAGGACGAAGTTGCAGGGGAAATAGATTCGAGTGATTTGGCGGATTAATTTCTATACGCGTTACGTGGCTTGTCTTTGTCCATTCTAAGCGACAAATTAAATTAAAGAGGTTTTTGTGAGGAAAATTTATAATTTTAGCGCCGGACCAGCGGTGCTTCCCAGGTCAGTTTTAGAGCAGGCACAAGAGGAGCTGCTTGATTGGTCAGGTTCTGGGATGTCTGTGACTGAGATGAGTCATCGTGGTAAAGAGTTTTTAAGTATTGCTGAGGATGCAGAGTTAACTCTGAGGTCCCTTTTGGGGCTCACAAAAGATTACGAGGTTTTGTTTTTACAGGGTGGAGCTTCAGCCCAATTTTCTATGGTTCCCATGAATTTAATGCTGGATGGACTTCCTGCTGACTATGTTTGTACCGGTCAGTGGTCAAAGAAAGCAATTAAAGAAGGCAAAAAATTAGGGTCAGTGAACGTTGTAGCTAGCTCTGAAGGTAGAAATTTCGCGGATATTCCCCATATTGATGACTGGGATTTAAGTGCAGAGTCTAGTTATGTCCACATCACGTCGAATGAAACAATTGGTGGAGTCGAATTCCATAATTACCCTGATGATTTGCCGGGACCACTGGTTGCTGACATGTCATCGCATATTTTGTCCAAGCCCATTGACTGTTCAAAGTTCGGCTTGATTTATGCTGGTGCACAGAAAAATATTGGCCCAGCCGGATTGACAATCGTAATCGTTCGTCGAGATTTGATTGAGCGAAGCGCAGTCGAACTTCCATCGATGTTCAGTTACGCGGTTCAGGCTGAGAACCAATCTATGTTTAACACGCCACCAACGTATGCTATTTACATGGCCGGATTAGTGTTTAAGTGGTTGGAGCAGCAAGGTGGATTAGGTGAAATTGAACGGCAAAATATCAATAAATCTTCGATGCTTTATGACCAAATCGATTCGACCGCTTTCTATCATAGTCCTATTGATAAAAGTGTCCGCTCTCGTATGAATATTCCATTTAGGATTCATGACGAAAGTCTAGAGGGCTTGTTCTTGAAAGATGCTGGTGATAGTGGATTACTGCAGTTAAAAGGGCATCGTTCGGTAGGGGGTATTCGAGCGTCTGTATACAATGCAATGCCGCTAGAGGGAGTTGAGGCGTTACTTGGGTTTATGCGGCAATTTGAACAGAAGCACGGATAGGGAGTTTTTATGTCTCAAGATATGGTTTTTAAAGTACAGACTTTGAATAACATCGCTAAAGCCGGACTTAATAAGTTTCCGGCTGGCAGCTATGTTCACGGTGATAAGTTAGACGATCCACATGCGATATTGGTGCGATCTGCAAATTTACTTGATTTTGAGCCAAGGGATAGTTTGTTGGCCGTGGGCCGAGCGGGTGCCGGTACCAATAACATCAACATAAATCGGATGGCCGCTGCGGGTATCCCGGTCTTTAACACTCCCGGAGCAAATGCAAATGCTGTCAAGGAGTTAGTGTTATCAGGATTGCTGTTATCCAGTAGAAATTTAGTTGGTGCAATGGACTTTGTTAGGGAGTTGCAAGTCGATGGGCAACTCGCTAAAAATGTAGAGTCAGGCAAAAAAAAGTTTGCCGGTCGTGAATTGCCGGGCCGGACTCTGGGTATTATTGGCTTAGGAAAAATTGGTAGTTTAGTTGCCGATGTTGCCCTGAGGCTTGGCATGCGAGTCGTCGGTTATGATCCAGGGATCACTGTTGACGCGGCTTGGGGATTGCCATCGGGCGTGGTAAAAGCGGGGTCCATCGAAGACTTAGTGCGTGAGTCTGATTTCGTTTCACTACACGTTCCATTAAACGACGCAACCAAGAATTTAATTAATAAGCGATGCCTGGCCTTGATGAGTCCAGATGCTGTTCTTTTGAATTTTTCCAGAGGGGCTGTTGTTGATAATGAAGCACTCGTTGACGCTCTTCGTGCTAAAAAATTAAAGCAATATATTTGTGATTTTCCGAATGACTCCCTCATTGGTGTTGCTGGTGTTATTGCGCTACCTCATTTAGGAGCTTCTACGGTTGAAGCGGAAGAAAATTGTGCATTAATGGTGGTTGACCAAATTCGAGGTTATTTGGAAGATGGCAACATTGTAAATTCCGTTAACTTCCCCAATGTGTTGATGAGTCGGGAGTCCCCTTTTAGAATAGCCGTAATAAACGAAAATGTACCTCACATGGTGAGCCAAGTTTCAACAGTATTAGGGAATGCTAAGCTCAATATTCACAATATGATTAACAAATCATTGAATCAGATTGCAGTAACGTTAGTTGACGTAGACGACTCTGTTGGCGATGATGTGTTGGATACGATTAAAGCTATTGAGGGCGTGACGCGCGTCCGCTATTTGAAGGGAGCCTTGTCCTAAGTATGAGTGATAACTTAACTGACTTCAGGCGAGAGATCGACTCTATCGATGAGGCACTCTTAGAGCTTTTAAACAAACGAGCTGACATTGCTAGGCAGGTAGGCGAAGCAAAGAAGCAAGGAGTTGTTTATCGACCAGAGCGTGAAGCGCAGGTCCATCGTCGGTTGCACAAAATCAACCAAGGGCCCTTATCTAACGAGACCATATCACGCTTGTTTACAGAGGTTATCTCTTCTTGCCGTGCACAAGAAGAGAAGCTTGGTGTGGCATGTCTGGGACCAGCGGGTACGTTTAGTGAAGAGGCAGTGCTCAAACAATTCGGTTCCGTTGTGAACGTAGTTTATTGTGCGACGATTGATGAGGTATTTAAGGCAGTATCGTCGGACGCTGCCACCTACGGCGTCGTACCTCTTGAAAACTCTACAGAGGGGGCGATCAGTAGAACTCTCGATTTGCTTTTTGAGAGCTCGTTGGTGTTGTCCGGAGAAGTAGGTTTGCCTGTGCGTCATAACCTACTCAGTAATGAGGAGGCCGGAAGCATCGAGAAAATATATTCTCACTCTCAGAGTTTGTCTCAATGTCAAAAGTGGCTTGAGCAACGCCATCCAAGAGCGCAATTAATACCGATAGGCAGTAACGCTGCTGCTGCAAAATTAGCAGCTAAGGAGGACCGCTCAGCCGCAATTGCGAGTGCCTTGGCTGGAGAGCATTACGGTTTAAAAGTAGTTAATTCTTCGATTGAGGATCGAGCGGACAACACAACACGTTTTGGTGTGATTTCAAAGAGTGAGGTCGACTCATCAGGGCTTGACAAAACATCTATTGTTCTAGCGGCGCAGCATACGCCAGGAGCGATTTTAGCAGTGCTCGAGCCTTTGGCTGCGAACGGTATCCAAATGACTCGGTTAGAATCAAGGCCCTCTGGCGTAGGTCTTTGGGAGTATATGTTTTTCATCGATTTAGAGGGGCATCAAAACGATGAGACAATGAAAATGGCGCTTTCTGAGGTGCAGGCTAAATCTGGATTTTTTAAATTGCTTGGCTCCTACCCAAAAACAGTCTAGAGAATACGGTAGTGAGTTTTGCGATGAAAAATAGTCCATCAGCTTTAGAGTGTGTTCAAAAGTTAGCGCCTTACCAGCCGGGCAAGCCAATTGATGAGTTAGCCAGAGAGTTTTCATTCGAGCTTGAAGACATTGTAAAACTAGCTTCAAACGAAAACCCTCTAGGCTGTAGCCCCCTTGTCGGCCCGTCGTTGGCGAGTCAGTTGGGTGAAGCGGCGCGCTATCCGGACGGCAGCGGCTTTATACTTAAGAGTCAGATCAGCGATAAATTACAGGTGCCTCAGGATTCTATTATTCTCGGAAATGGATCTAACGATATTCTAGAAATGGCTGCAATGGCGTTTTTGAATGGGGATCAGTCCGCAGTTTACTCTGAGTTTTGTTTTGTGGTTAACAAGCTCGCGACTCAGGGCCGAGGCGCTGAGGGTCTTGAGGTGCCGTCAAAAGAATTCGGTCATGATCTCGAACGCATGCTCGAGACAGTTCAGGATAATACCAAAATCATATTTGTCTCGAATCCAAATAACCCAACTGGGACTTTCATTTCACCAGAGGACATTCTGAGGTTTATTGAGCAGGTTCCGTCAAATGTGGTGGTCATTCTTGATGAGGCTTATTATGAGTATTTGCCTGCAGAGTTACAGTCAGCGAGCGTTAGCTGGATTAATCGTTTTCCTAATTTATTAGTCACCCGTACTTTTTCAAAAATTTATGGTTTGGCGTCGCTAAGAGTGGGTTATGGGATGGCGAATCCAGAATTAGCAAATATCTTGAATCGAGTGCGTCAGCCTTTTAATGTCAATAGCTTTGGGTTGGCTGCAGCAGCAGTCGCCTTAAAAGATGATGCGTTCGTATCGGCGTCAGTTGCTGTTAATAATGAGGGCATGAAGGCGTTATTGTCGTCGATCGAAGGCCTTGGATTAAAATATATCCCATCCTACGGTAACTTCCTCACTGTTGAGTTTGAACAAGAGGGGATTGAAATTTATCAAAGACTTTTGCGGCGTGGAATTATAACTCGGCCGGTTGGCGGATATAATCTCGCTAATCACCTTCGAATAAGTATTGGAATGGAGAATGAAAACACTCGGTTTATCGAAGCTTTACATGCTGTTATGAGAGACCTTCGTCTTTGATCAAAAATGGATAAATTTTATATAGATCGAATTGCAATCGTCGGTGTGGGCTTAATTGGAGGTTCAGTTGCTTCTCGTTTGAAACGGCAGCATTCAGTAGGAGAAATAATCGGAGTTGGCCGAGGCCAACAAAATCTAGAGCAGGCTCTTGATGCGGGATTGATTGATGTCGCGGTTACTGATGTTCGTGATGCATTGGACGCTAATATGATTCTTATTGCCGTTCCAGTGAGACAAGTCGAGTCGGTGTTAAAAAAAATTCGAACCGGTCGTAACGAAAAAATACTAATCACTGACGTAGGCAGTACCAAGGGTGACTTTGCTAAATTGGCGAGAGAAATAATCCCTGATCGCTTGGGGTACGTGGTTCCGGGACATCCGATAGCTGGGTCGGAAAAAACCGGTTCTCGAGCTGCAGATCCTGAGTTGTTCGATGACAAAAATGTAATTCTTTGTCCGTTAGAAGAGACGCATGGTGAGGCAGTGAGTGCTGTGAAAGGTTTGTGGGATAGCTGTGGCGCCCGCGTAGTTACCATGCCTGAGGCCGCACATGACAAGATTTTTTCGGCGGTTAGCCATCTTCCTCATGTTGTTTCCTATTGTCTAGTTGAGATGATGAACAGGAGAAGTGACGCGTCAGAATTGTTTGACTTTGCAGCCGGTGGTTTCCGAGATTTTTCTCGAATTGCGGGCAGTTCGTCAGAGATGTGGACAGATATCTGTCGTGCAAACCGAACCCATATCCTTGAGGATCTGGAGGCATTTATCGGCAATCTTAAAAATATTCAGGGTTTGTTGAGATCAGAAGATTTTGAGGCGATAGAGCGAATATTTAATGATGCATCAACTGCTCGCAACAACTGGGCATCTAAACAATGATCGCATCTCAGGATGATCAAAAGGTCGTCCTGACAGCCCCCTTTGGTTCCGGCGGCACAGTTGTAATTCCAGGTTCAAAAAGTATTTCTAATCGCGCATTAATGCTAGCCGCTCTTTCGCCCGGGTCGACAGAACTTCTAGGATTACTTCAATCTGACGATACGGTCGTGATGGTTGAGGCATTGAATAATTTAGGGATAGTCATAAAACGAAGCGGTGGGAGCACGATAGTTCATGGCTGCGGAGGAACGTTTCCCAACAATGCGGCTAATCTGTTCTTAGGAAATGCGGGTACCGCGGTTCGCACTTTAGTGCCGGTATTGGCATTGATGAAAGGTCAGTATGAGTTAAGTGGGATACCCAGAATGCATGAAAGACCAGTTGGCGACTTAGTTGAGTCGTTGATGTCAATCGGCGCGAATATCAGTTATCTAGGACAAGAAAATTATTTACCATTGAGGGTCGGAGAGTCAGATCAAACTAACTTAAGCGCTCCTATTCAAATTAGAGGCGATATATCGAGTCAATTTTTAACTGGCTTGTTGCTTGCTCTGCCGTTAACTGGGCAAAAGGTTTCTATTGTGGTTTCCGGCGTTCTAGTTTCTAAACCCTATGTTCAGATTACTATAGATCTGATGCGCTCTTTTGGCGTTGAAGTGGTTAATCAGGATTGGAAAGAGTTTCATATCGACGGATCACAGGGTTATCGTAATCCGAGCGTGTACGAAATTGAGGGAGATGCGAGCAGTGCGTCCTATTTTTTTGGAGCGGGAATGTTAGGACAAGGCCCCGTTCTAATTAAAAATATTCCTGAAAATAGTATTCAAGGTGATATTGAGTTATTAACGATATTGCGTGAAATTGGTGCAAATGTCGCTTGGGATGATAGAGGGGTGTCCGTTAGTATGCCGAGCGACAGGAACGTGAAAGCATTTGATTTGGATCTTAATCACATTCCTGATGCAGCGATGACGCTTGCCGTCATCGCATTATTCGCGAATGGCCCGTGTCGGCTTCGAAATATCGAAAATTGGCGCGTAAAAGAGACCGATAGGCTGTCAGCTATGGCTGCGGAGTTAACTAAGCTTGGAGCGATTGTTGCCGAGCACAAAGACGGTTTAGAAATCACACCTCCAAAGTATTTCAGAAAAGGTGTCGCTATTGATACATACGACGACCATCGTATGGCAATGTGTTTTTCCCTAGTTTGTTTTTCGGGTGTCGACATCACCATTAATGATCCATCGTGCGTTAATAAAACTTTTCCAAAATTTTTTGATGTGTTGAGCTCCACATTGCAGGCTCCAGTCATAACTATTGACGGCCCCAGTGGTTCTGGAAAAGGAACCGTTGGAAAGAAGGTTGCCAAGCGACTGGGCCTTTCTTATCTTGATAGTGGGGCGTTATACAGGGCCGTTGGATTAGCTTATTTGACTGATGGTACTAACTTCGATCTTGATAATAAGGACATGGTCGACACTTTTTTAATGGATTTAAAAATAGAGGTAACCGGTGAGGAGCTTTTTCTCAATGGACAAAATGTGACGCTGCGCATCCGAGACGAGATGGTCTCGATGGCGGCTAGCCAAGTCGCTAAAAGTCAGCTCGTTCGAGACAAGATGTATGGTATTCAACGTAATGTTTTAAGTGCTCCCGGTTTGGTAGCTGACGGAAGAGATATGGGCACTACGGTCTTTCCGAAAGCGCAGTTAAAGATCTACTTAACAGCTTCTCAACAAGAGCGCGCTAAGAGACGGCATGCGCAGTTGGTAGAAAGCGGTAAGCATGTTAAAATGGAGGGTCTTGTTGATGAGATGAGGGAGCGAGACGCGCAAGATTCGTCCCGAGATGCATCTCCGATGAAGCAAGCTGAGTCCGCGATTGAGGTTGATAGCACCGAAAAGACTATTGAAGAGGTTGTTCAAATTATTGTTGAGATCTATCAAAATTTGAACGGTAATCCGCCTCTGTAATGGTATTTAAAAGGTGATGCATTCAAAAAGCGGTTTTTTAATATTTAATCGAGGGGATCTAACAGTTTTAGTTAACGTCCCCCAAGAAATTTAAAATTTATTTATGACAACCACTGATATCGAAAGTCCAATAGCCGAAAGTTTTGCTGCAATGTTCGAAGAGAGTTTGCAGCGTCAAGAAATGCGTGCAGGCGAGGTAATTACTGCAGAAGTTACGCGCATCGACCATAATTTTGTAGTAGTCAACGCGGGGCTGAAATCCGAAAGTTACATCGCTCTAGAAGAGTTTAAAGATGACAAGGGTGAGCTTGAAGCAGGTGTTGGTGATTACGTTTCAGTGGCAATTGAGTCGATTGAGGATGGTTACGGTGAGACCAAACTATCCCGAGAAAAAGCTAAGAAGTTAGCTGCTTGGATGAGTTTGGAAAAGGCGATGGAGGAAGGTGCAATCGTAGAGGGCTTTGTTTCAGGTCGGGTAAAGGGAGGCCTCACAGTTACACTAGACAGCATCCGAGCGTTCTTGCCAGGTTCGTTAGTGGATGTAAGGCCAGTTAAAGACACAACGCCTTACGAAGAGAAAACGCTAGAATTTAAAGTAATCAAGCTAGACCGTCGCAGAAATAATGTTGTTGTCTCGAGACGGGCCGTCCTTGAAGATAGTCTCGGAGAAGAACGTCAGAAGATCCTAGAGAGTCTCGAAGAAGGTGTAGTGGTAAAAGGTATCGTAAAGAACATTACCGACTATGGAGCTTTTGTGGATTTAGGTGGGATCGATGGCCTGTTACACATCACTGATCTTGCATGGCGTCGAGTAAAGCATCCTACTGAAGTGGTTAACATAGGCGATGAGATAGACGCGAAAGTACTTAAGTTTGACAAAGAGAAGAGTCGTGTATCGCTCGGCTTAAAGCAGTTGGGAGAAGATCCATGGATTGGACTATCAAGAAGATTGCCGGCAACCACGAGGTTATTCGGCAAAATATCCAATCTTACTGACTACGGAGCGTTTGTTGAGATTGAACCGGGGATTGAGGGCTTAGTTCACGTGTCCGAGATGGATTGGACAAACAAAAACGTACATCCCTCTAAAATAGTCCAACTTGGAGATGAGGTTGAAATTATGATCCTCGAGATTGACGAGGATCGACGTAGGATTTCACTTGGCATGAAGCAATGCACGCCAAATCCATGGGACGAGTTCGCTGCTTCAGCAGTCAAGGGTGATCGCGTTAAAGGTTCGATCAAGTCAATAACTGATTTCGGGATTTTTATAGGACTTCCGGGAGGTATTGATGGCTTAGTGCACACCTCCGACCTCTCGTGGACAGAGTCCGGCGAAGATGCGGTAAGAAACTACAAAAAAGGCGATGAGGTTGATGCTGTCATTCTATTAATTGATGTAGATCGTGAGCGCATATCCTTGGGGGTGAAGCAACTTGAAGCGGACCCACTCGGAAGCGTAGTGGCAAACTTTGAAAAAGGTACAGTGCTGAGCGGAACGATCAAGACAGTCGAATCAAAGGGTTTGATAATCGATCTGGGAGACGAAGTTGAGGGGTTCATCAAAAGTTCGGATTTATCAAGAGATAAAAACGCGTCGCCAGATTCGTTTTCCGTAGGGGACGCCGTTCAAGCAATGGTAAGTTCTGTGGACCGAAAGACACGAGTTGTTAATCTATCGATCAAAGCTAAAGATGCGGCAGAGGAAGCTGCAGCTGTTAAGAAGCATTCCCAAGATGGCGACTCGAAAAATGCTGGGACGACAAATTTGGGCGCTTTGCTTAAAGCGAAGATGGAAAACAACGAATAAACCACGAGAATAGGTTCGAACTAGACTTTAAACATGTATGACTAAATCTGAGCTTGTCACAAAACTATTCGGGAAACTGCCGACTTTAAAAGAGGACGATATTACGCTTTCGGTCGCGCTGCTTTTGGAAAGTGTACGTGTAACCTTAGAAAACGGTCGTAGGGTGGAAATACGCGGGTTTGGTAGCTTTGCATTGAATTATCGGCCGCCGAGGACTGGGAGAAACCCAAAGAGTGGTGAGGCAGTCGTAGTGCCATCAAAGTATGTGCCACACTTTAAGCCTGGTAAGGAGTTGAAAGATCGTGTTAATTCTTCTTTGGAGGCAGCTGGGTGAGGGCAGTAGGTTTGTCACTAGTAGTAATCACAAGTAAAAAAACGGTCGAAATATTTCGACCGTTTTTTTACTTGAACCCTAATATTGAAATAAGTGAGTATTCATCACAGTGATCAAATTGTTATCCGGATTAGTTAAATTACTTCTCTTTGCGCTGATTCTAGTTTTTGCGGTTTATAACTTTGAGATAGTGACGCTGAGGTTTGGCAATATTTACTCATTTCAATTGCCGCTGGCCGTTATCTTATTTTTGGTATTTTTGTTGGGTTTAGTCCTGGGATCTACAATGACATGGATCACCAGGGTGAAATACAAGAAACATAAATAGTTTAAAAAAGATAGCCATGAACTTTGAAAACTGGTGGTTATTATCGTTTCCGTTATTTTTTTTATTAGGGTGGCTTGCCGCTAAAATTGACGTGAAACAACTGGTGACCGAATCAAAACGTGTTCCGTCGACTTATATCGAGGGGTTAAATTTTCTTCTAAATGAAGAAAAAGATAAAGCGATAGAAGTTCTAATACAACTATCCCGTAGCGAGCCAGAATCGGTCGAGCTTCAGTTTGCGATTGGCAGCTTGTTTCGCGATAAGGGAGATATGCAACGCGCTTTA
>ERZ1047472.2957-NODE-2957-length-11522-cov-25.146246_pt1 | contig 11522 bp, 10 predicted proteins | sample MGYA00383095_ERZ1047472 | MGnify/ENA primary metagenome ERZ1047472 (study PRJEB29581, sample SAMEA5548365) | metagenome | biome: marine; feature: coastal; material: water | depth 1 m | study: Short-term variability in the microbial, nano- and picoplankton...
ATTCTAACGAACCTCTTATAGCAAGTTTAGGAGCCATACATTGTATAACCCACACGATTGGGGTAGACGAACCTCTTTGGATAGTTCATCAACCAATTAATGAAGTGCCTACTAGCAACACTAATGTGTCTATAACTGCTATGATAAAACATGTTTCAGGAATTAATAACGCTACCATTTATTGGAGAGAAGCAGGAGAGTCAGAATTTAATCAGTTATTTATGACTACAATTGGTAATGATAATTGGTCGGTAGATTTGTTGATACCATCTGGTTCAGAGAGTATTGAATATTATATTGAGGCTGAAGCAAATTCAGGAAAATCATTAGCAAGACCATTGGTAGCACCTGAGGGTTTTTGGACTTTTACAGTTGCCAATCTTTCTAACGAAGAATGGGCTGATAATAATATTTCAGCACCTTATCCAAATCCAGCTAGCGAAGAGGTATCTTTTCAATTGAATCAGATTGAAGGAGCAGTTAAGGTTTCTATATATAATATTTTAGGACAAAAATTGAATACTACCACCATAGTTGAGGCTCATGGAATATTAACACTTGGATTAAATAAAGAATGGAAAGGAACGCTATTAGTAACTTTTGAAGGTGACTTTGGGAAGGTGACAAAAAAAATAATTAAACTCTAAAATTGAGTATTCAGGTCAACTAATTTTTGAAAAAGATTTAAATACTAACCTTTATGCTTTGAATATTGACAACTATTCCTCTGGCAACTATTATATTAGAGTATATAGCCAAAATGGGGGTGTTGTAAATTCAAAATTTATAAAAAAATAAGATAGTTGTCATAAATGGCCAGATATTGAGTTTAAATTTGGTTTGTCAAGATATCTAAAACAACTTTCTACATGATCATTTACGATTCCGATGGCTTGCATAAAGGCATAAACAACGGTAGCTCCCACAAATTTAAAACCTCTGTTTTTTAAATCCTTACCAATAGTTTCGCTCAGCGAGGTTTTTACTGGATATTCTGAGGTTGTTTTAAAATTATTTTTTATTGAATTTTCATTGACAAACCCCCAAATATATTTTCTGAAACTACCAAATTCATTTTGAATTTCAATAAAACATTTTGCATTGCTAATCGCTGAGAGTATTTTTAATTTATTCCTAATAATACCAGAATTTTGCAGCAGCGATTCTATTTTTTTCTCATCATAAGTAGCTATTTTACTATAATTAAAACGATCAAAAGCATTTCTAAAGTTTTCTCTTTTTTTAAGGACAGTAATCCAGCTCAAACCTGCTTGAAAGGTTTCTAAAATTAAACACTCAAACAATGCTTGGTCGTCATATAGTGGAACTCCCCATTCCTCGTCGTGATATCTAATATATAAGGGATCATCTCCACACCAAGAACACCTATTTTTTTTCATAAAAATTTATTAATTTTAAAAATAGTAAGTTTTTACAGATAAACACGTCTTATCTAAAATGAATAAACAATACATTAAAAATAGCGCCATTAATTCTCTTATTAAATCTAGCTTAAATAAAGCGATATCCTATGAAGAATATAGAGATCAAGTCGTTCAATATGCAAAAAATCGAACTTCTTCTAATCCAACTCCATCTGAGGCACACACTCAGTATACTATTTTGAACAATTCGCGAATGAAGCGTTTGGATAGAACTTTAAAAATCGAGGATCAGGTTATAAATAAATTAAAAACATACTCTGAAAAGGTTACTTGGTTGGTGTTGACCGAAAGTTGGTGTGGCGATGCAGCTCAGGTATTACCAGTTATAAATAAATTAGCAACAACAGCTGAAAATATAGATTTAAGGATATTGTATCGTGACGAAAATACGGAACTGATGGATCATTTTCTTACTAATGAAAGTAGATCTATTCCAAAACTTATTGCTTTTGACACTAGCAAGCAAGAAGTTTTGAAGGAATGGGGTCCCTATCCTCAAGTTTTATCTGAAAAAATTAAAAATTTTAAAGATATTCATGGGAGTTTAACTCCAAAATTTAAAGAGGAAATACAAATTTGGTATAATAAGAATAAAGGAAAATCAATCGCATTGGATTTGCTTAAACTTATAGATTAAACTTTAAAAACATTCTCAAACTCTAAAACACTTATAGCATCTTCGACCCTAAATTCACCAATTTTTGTTCTTCTAAGACTTGAAAGATGAGCACCATTATTTAATGACTTTCCAAAATCATGAGCCAGCGATCGAATATAGGTTCCTTTTCCACAGACAATTCTAAATTCAATACATGGAAGTTCAATTTTAGTAATTTCAAACTCGGTGATAGTCACGGCTCTTGAGGGAATCTCAATTTTTGATCCCTCTCTGGCGTACTCATAAAGGCGTTTCCCGTTTTGTTTTAACGCTGAAAAGATAGGTGGTTGTTGTTGTATTTTGCCAAGAAATTGTTGAGTGTTTTTTAAAATATCCGCTTCAGAAATTCCTGAAATATCGAATTTTTCATCTATTTCTGATTCTAAATCGTAGCTTGGTGTAGTAGCCCCTAGTGTGATAGTACCCGTATATTCCTTTACTTGTGCTTGATAGGTTTCTATTTTTTTTGTGAACTTACCAGTACATAAGATTAATAAACCGGTAGCTAAAGGGTCTAAAGTGCCAGCATGACCAACTTTAATTTTTTTAATACTGAATTGCTGTTTAATGAGCCATCTAATTTTATTAACTACTTGAAAAGAAGTCCAATTTAAAGGTTTGTCAATTAATAGCACCCTTCCTTCTTGGTAAGTATCTAAAGTTTCCATAATAACCATTATAAGCTTATAAATATTGCTATTAGACCAACTACCATACAGTAAATTGAAAAGTAAGTCAATTTACTTTGACGGACTAGTTTTATCATCCAAGTACAAGCGATTAATCCACTTATAAAAGCGGCTATAAACCCTAGTGTAAGTGAAGTTATATCAATAGTCTCTATAAATAATTCTCCCCCTAGAAAATCTTTTATAATCTTTCCGAAGATTAGAGGAATAACCATTAAAAAAGAGAAACGTGCTGCTTTACTTTTATCATTGCCTATCAAAACAGAAGTTGAAATGGTAGCTCCACTTCTTGAAATTCCAGGAAGCATTGCAATCGCTTGGGCAATACCAATTATAAATGCATTGGAATAAGATACTTTTTTTTCTGTTTTTTTAGATCGATCTGCTAACCATAATAAAAGAGCAGTAATTAGTAACATTACACCTACAAAAGCAATATTGCCACCAAAAAAAGATTCTAATTGTGTTTCAAATAATAAGCCAATTATTACTGCAGGAATCATAGAAACGATAATTTTGACTGTAAATTCAGTTTCTTCGTTCCAATTAAATTTTAATAAACTACGTAAGATTTTCAAAATATCTTTTCTGAAAACAACTATAGTACTTAAAGCTGTCGCAAAGTGAAGGACTACGGTAAATAACAAACTATCTTCTGGAACAGATTTGTCTCCTAAAATAGCTTTTCCTAATTCCAAATGACCACTGGATGACACGGGAAGAAATTCAGTGAATCCTTGAATAATGCCAAGAATGATAGCATCGAAACTATCCATTTAAGAATCTTTATTTGGGTTTAATAAAATCGCATAGATTTCAATAGCAAAACCTATCAGGATAAGTGTTGGCGCTAAACGAATACGTCTCCAATTATAAATTTCTGGATTGAAAACATTTGGGTTGTCACTGCCACCTCCTGACATTAATATAAACCCTAAAGCAATAAATGAAATGCCAATGATCATAAACGTATAGTTTTTTTTTCGAAATATGAATTCATTACTTTTTTTAGTTTGCTCTTTTCTCTTTTGTTCTCCCATTTTAGCTAGTATTTAAACACTGAATAAACGATGATTTTGTGGACTTAATTTTGTGAGTGTTCCCGCAAAAATAATAACAGTGCAATTTAACTTTTTTATTTTATAGTATCGTTTATATACTTAATTGCTTGATAGATTTTTTTGACTATTAGTAATATAATTCATCCGATCTTAAGTTTAAAAATCGTTGCGTTGCAAAATAGGTGCTAACCCAAGAAATAAATATTCCCATTATAAAAATGAAACCAAATAAAAATACTAGTATTAATTTACCTTGTAATAATTCTAGCTCTTTAAATGTTTGGTCTAAATAAAACAAAACAATTCCCATACCAATAAGGGCAATAGTTGCACCAATAATACCCAATCGAACGCTTCTCCATATGAAAGGTCGTCTGATAAACGATTTAGTTGCTCCAACCATCTGCATTGTTTTTATGGTAAATCGCTTCGCGTAAACAGAAAGACGAATGGAGCTGTTAATCAATAAAATAGCAATTAACAGGAAAACACTACTGATTATCAGTACCCAAAAACTAATTTTTTTAACATTTTCAGATAACTTAGCAATTAAAGGTTGGTCGTAAACTACATCGTCTACAAATTTTTTATTTTTAATTTCAGAGGTAATTTCTTCAATTATAGCTGGACTTACAAATTTTGCGATTAGGTGAACATCTATACTATTTTGTAAAGGATTATAACCTAGATAGTCAGTGAAGTTTTCTCCAATGGTTTCACTATGTTCTTCGGCCGCTTGTTCTTTTGATACATATTCTGCAGATTTTGTGTATTCTGCCATGGCTAAGCTTTGTTTTAGTTGAGTGATTTCCACTTCTTTAGCGTCGTTTTTTAAGAATATAGTAACTGCAATTTGTTCTTTAAAAAAATCACCAACACGTTGAGAATTTAGAACTAAAAGTCCTAATAATCCCAATAAAAATAATACGAGAGAAATACTAATTACAACAGAAAAGTAAGAAGAAATTAACCTTCTTTTTTGATATTTTTCAAATGAAGATGACATAAAAAATTAATTAATGAGGTAAAAATACAATTAAATTTAGGTTTGAATTTAAAAAAATTATGGTTTCAAATAACAAATTATCTATTTTTCTTTTTTTGGTTTCCGTAATAGAAACGTTTAAGCTTTTGTCTTTCACACAATACTCTTAAATTTGCATTCGTAAATAATTTATTAAAAAATTTTATTTAAAATGTGATCGAGGCTAATTTGTATTCTAGCATTTTAATTTTTCATGCGTATGAGCAATTATCATTTCAACGAGATTGAAGCCAAATGGCAAAAGTTTTGGGCAGAAAACCAAACATTTAGAGCAGAAAACCAAAGCGACAAACCGAAATATTATGTTTTAGATATGTTTCCTTATCCATCCGGAGCTGGGTTGCATGTTGGTCATCCATTAGGTTATATAGCAAGTGATATTTACGCTCGTTACAAAAGGCATCAAGGTTTTAATGTATTACACCCTCAAGGCTACGATTCTTTTGGACTACCTGCCGAGCAGTATGCGATACAAACAGGACAACATCCTGCAAAAACAACCAAAGAAAATATATTGCGCTATAGAGATCAATTAGATAAAATCGGTTTTTCTTTTGATTGGAGTCGAGAAGTACAAACCTCTGATCCAACATATTACAGATGGACGCAATGGATTTTTATTCAATTATTTGAGTCTTGGTATTGTAAACAAAAAGAACAAGCGTTTCCTATTACCCACCTAATTGATATTTTTGAAAAAGAAGGTAATATTGGTTTAGCTGCAAAATGTGACCCGAATCAATCTAATTTTACGGCAGAAATTTGGAATAATTTTTCTGAGGAAAAAAAACAAAAAGTTTTATTAAACTACCGGTTAACATACTTGGCAGAAACGGAGGTTAATTGGTGTCCTAAACTGGGAACTGTACTAGCTAACGATGAAATTATAGGTGGGGTCTCTGAACGAGGCGGTTTTCCCGTACTAAAGAAAAAGATGACTCAATGGAGTATGCGTATTTCAGTTTATGGAGAACGACTTTTACAAGGATTAGACACTTTAGACTGGAGCGAATCCCTAAAAGAGACACAGCGTAACTGGATAGGAAAATCAGTTGGTGCTGCTGTTGAGTTTAAGGTTTTTGATGATAGCGATGAAGTTAAAGAATTAACCATAAAAACGTTTACTACAAGACCCGATACCATTTTTGGTGTAACTTTTTTAACGTTAGCTCCAGAGCATGAGTTAGTCGATAAAATTACAACTTCTGAACAACGTATTGAGGTGGAAAAGTATATCACCACTACTGCAAAGAAAAGTGAACGAGAGCGAATGGCAGATGTTAAAAATATCACAGGCGTTTTTACAGGAGCCTATGCTAAACATCCGTTAACAAATGAGTTAATCCCTATTTGGATTGGTGATTATGTTTTGGTTGGATATGGCACAGGAGCTGTTATGGCTGTTCCATGCGGAGATCAAAGAGATTGGGATTTCGCAAAGCACTTTGATATTCCAATCAAAAATATATTTGAAGATGTTGATATCTCTGAACAAGCTCACACTTCAAAAGAGGGTATAATAATCACAAATAGCGATTTCGTAAACGGTTGTTCTTATTTAGATGCAACCAATAAAGTTGTTCAAGAGTTAGAGAAAAGATACTGTGGTACGAAGGAAATTAACTATCGTTTGCGTGATGCGGTTTTTTCGAGGCAGCGATATTGGGGAGAACCCTTTCCAGTATATTATAAGGATGGATTACCACAAATGATAGATGAAAAGTTTTTGCCAATTCGTTTGCCAGAGATTGAAAAATATTTGCCAACAGAGTCTGGTGAACCACCTCTTGGTCGAGCGAGTATTTGGGCTTGGGACGCTTCTGAAAATAAAATCGTGTCTAATGATCTTATAGATCATCTTAAGGTATTTCCATTAGAATTAAATACCATGCCAGGTTGGGCAGGAAGTAGTTGGTATATGTTTCGTTACATGGACGCTTTAAATAAAGCCGAATTTTCATCAAAAGAAGCAATGGATTATTGGGAAAATGTCGATTTATATATTGGAGGAAGCGAACATGCAACAGGACATTTATTATACAGTCGATTTTGGGTAAAGTTTTTAAAAGACAGAGGTTTTTTAAATGTTGATGAGCCTTTTAGAAAATTGATTAATCAAGGTATGATTCTGGGAGAAAGCGCTTTTGTTCACAGAGTTGAAGCAGAAAATAAGTTAGTTTCTATCGGTCAAATAGGAAATTTAAAAACTCAACCAATTCATGCCGATGTATCTTTTGTTAATACTTCTAACGAATTAGACATGGTAGCATTTAAAAACTGGCGATCCGATTTTAAAGATGCTGAGTTTATTACTGAGGAAGATGGTTCTTTTAAAGTGAGTAGAGAGGTTGAGAAAATGTCTAAATCAAAATACAATGTAGTAAATCCAGATGATATTTGCGAACAATACGGAGCTGATACTTTACGGATGTATGAAATGTTTTTAGGCCCCTTAGAACAAGCTAAGCCTTGGAGTACAGCTGGAATTACTGGGGTATATTCTTTCTTAAAAAAGACTTGGAGGTTATTTCATTCTGGATTAGAAGATAGTTTCTTTGTATCTGATCAAGCAGCGTCTAAGGATAGTTTGAAAATACTACATAAAACCATTAAAAAAGTAATTGAAGATATTGAAAATTTTAGTTTTAATACTTCAGTGTCTACATTCATGATTGCTGTAAATGAACTGGGGACTCAAAAATGCAATTCAAAAGAAGTGTTGGCGCCATTACTGATATTATTATCACCATATGCCCCTCATATTTCTGAAGAACTTTGGAGTAAATTAGGTAATAAAGAAAGTATATCGACAGTACCATTTCCAAAATTTGAAGAAAAATATTTAATAGAGGATGTTAAAAAGTATCCAATTTCCTTTAATGGAAAAATGCGATTTACCCTAGAACTTCCAATTGATATGTCTAAAGATGAAATTGAGGCTGTCGTAATGTCACACGAGAAAACGATTCATTATTTGGAAGGAAGAACTCCAAAGAAAGTGATTGTAGTTCCTGGAAAGATTGTAAATATAGTAGGGTAATTTTTTAAGTATATTTTCGATTTATTTAGTAAAATTATTCGGGAAAATTATTTTGCATAGTGTTTGCAGTATCAAAAAAAAATAATCAAATTAAATCCACTTAGTGGTAAGAAATATGGGAGGATATTATTTATTAGCAGGGATCATCTTTTTAGTGAGTATGTATGTTAGCAACCAACTAAAAAGTAAGTTTAAAAAATATTCGAAAATTCAACTTAAGAATGGATTGAGTGGTAAAGAAATTGCTGAAAAAATGCTCTTAGACAATGGTATTACTGATGTTCAAGTTGTTTCAGCTAAAGGTCAATTAACAGATCATTACAATCCAGTTAACAAAACAGTTAATTTAAGTGAAGCCGTGTACGCTCAACGAAATGCTGCTGCTGCTGCGGTAGCTGCTCACGAATGCGGTCATGCAGTTCAACATGCAACAGCATACAACTGGTTAACCTTGCGTTCACAAATTGTACCAGCAGTAGGATTTTCAAGTAAAATTTCGAATTTTGTAATTATGGCAGGATTGATTTTAATGTACTCAGGAAGTGCCTTAGGTTCAATGTTGTTTTTAGCTGGGATTGTACTTTTTGCGATAACTACTTTATTTACTTTTATAACTCTACCAGTAGAATTTGATGCTAGTAATCGCGCATTGGCTTGGTTAGAGAATAAAAATATGGTAACACAAGAGGAACATGCAGGAGCAAAAGATGCATTAAAATGGGCAGCAAGAACCTATGTAGTAGCAGCATTAGGATCTCTAGCAACACTTCTTTATTTTATAAGTATGTTTTTAGGCAGAAAATAGAGGTTACTTAGTCTAAGTTGTCAGGGTTATATCCTAAATACTCTTTTTTTTCTTCATTAAACTGAACCCCATAGGTTTCTAATTCTTTCAAAATTGGTTTATAAACTTCTTTGTCAATGGGCCTTAATACTCCTGGAGTAGTAATTGTTTTATTCAAAATTTTTAGAGCAGCTATAGCTACTGGTAACCCTACTGTTTTTGACATGGCAGTATAGGTTTGATCTTCCCCTACAGTAACCATACTACTGTCTATTTGATAATTTTTGCCTTTTAACTCATAGCCAAACTTATGATACATTACGATCATATCTTTATCTTCTTTAGCTAATGCCCACTTTTCCATTAAAATTTTCTGAAGTGCTTGAGCAGGGGTAGCATTTTTAATCTCTAAGTATTTTTTACTGTTAAAAATATCTATTTCTCTAAGTTTTTTCCAAATCAGATCATCTTGATCTATTTTTAAATTATGGCGAAACTTTAATTCTATTGAATCTGTTGGCGAATAGGGTAAAAATAAATTTACATATTCTCGATAAGATAAGTTTTCAGAATTAGGAATTGTGTAGCTATCATCTGTCATTCCTAGTTGCACAAAAATATTCCAAGCGCGGCTAAAGCCTACGCGTCTAATGGTGCCTCTGTACAAAGTTAAAATATCTTTAAATCCATAGACTTTTTGGTATTTTAAAGAATTTCGGTTAGCATAAACCTCAAACTCTCCATAACCTTTAATTTTTATTAACTCAGTACGACGGAATAATCTGTTGTATGGAATATATTTATGAAGCCCTTCTTGTAAAAATTCGGCAGCTCCTCCTTGTCCGGCTAGTACAACATTTCTAGGATTCCAGGTAAATTTATAATTCCATAAATTATCATCGCTTTCTGGAGCTATTAATCCACCGGTAAAAGATTCAAATAACATCAGTTTTCCTCCTTTATCTCTGATAGTGTCAATTACCTGCATGGCACTCATATGATCGATTCCTGGATCTACACCTATTTCATTCATAAATACCAATCCTTTTTCTACCACCTCTTTATTTAAGGCTTGCATTTCATCGCTTATGTAGGAGGCTGTAACTAAGTTTTTTCCAAAAGTGATACAATCTTTTGCTACTTCTATGTGAAATCGAGCAGGTAACATAGATATGACAATATCAGCTGCTTTAACTGCTTCTTCTCGTTGTTTTTCATTGAAAACATCTAGTAAAATCCCTTTAGCGTTAAGATGGTTCTTAGTCAATTTTTGTGCAGATTCTAAAGAGATATCTCCAATGGTAATATGTAAATTTTCAGAGCTTGACTTTTCAATAAGATATCGTATTAACGACGTTGTTGATCTTCCTGCTCCTATAATTAATATGTTTCTCATTGGATGTGTTTTCGTAAATTTGATGCTAAATTATAACCATACGAATTTACTAAATAATAAATATTTTAGAGATGAATTTTAATAAAAAAATTACTGTATTGGCTGCTGTTATGGGAGCTTTAACTGTTATAATAGGAGCATTCGGTGCTCACGGTTTGAAAGAAATAGTTTCTGAAAAAACAATTACTTCTTTTGAAACAGGAGTGCGTTATCAGATGTTTCACGTTATTTTGTTGCTCATTATTGGATTTTCAGCCTTTATTGACCAAAAAACTCAAAAATGGGTATCTCGTTTTTTTGTTTTTGGAATCTTATTATTTTCAGGATCTATTTATTTTATTGCACTGAAAGATATTTTTTTAATCAACACTAAAATATTTATTATCGCAACGCCTATTGGGGGTTTATTATTGGTAGCAGGATGGTTACGATTGGCCTATGGAATAATTGTGAATAAAAAAATACAAAACTTCTAATATTGGATGGCTGTTTTTAATAGAATTATTAATTTTGCGCACAACAACAACAAAAAAAAGTTATGGTAAATAAAAACCAAACTAAAAAAAATATTTCTTTAGATAATTACGGAATTCATAATGCAAAAGTTAATTATCAACTTACTGCAGAACAATTACAAAATGATACCATATCAAACGGGCAAGGGAAACTTGCAAGTAGTGGTGCTTTAGCTATTAACACAGGAGAATTCACCGGTAGATCTCCAATGGATCGTTTTATAGTAAAAGATGGTATTACCAATGATAAAATATGGTGGGGGGATATCAACATCCCTTTTTCATCTGAAAAGTTTGATAAATTATATTCAAAAGTAACTGCTTACCTCTCTGATAATGAAATTTATGTAAGAGATTGTTATGCTTGTGCTGATGATAACTATAAGTTGAATATTCGAGTCATCAATGAATATTCATGGTCTAATATGTTTTCTTATAACATGTTTTTACGTCCATCAAATAGTGAATTAGAAAATTTTAAAAAAGAATGGCTTGTTGTAAATGCTCCGGGATTTAAAGCAGATCCAGAAATAGATGGTACCCGCCAACATAACTTCGCGATTCTAAATTTTACAAAAAAAATTGCTCTAATAGGTGGAACAGGTTACACAGGAGAGATTAAAAAGGGAATTTTTTCTGCATTAAACTTTATTCTCCCAGTTTTTAAAAATACAATGCCAATGCATTGCTCAGCAAATGTTGGTAAAGACGGTGAGACCGCAATTTTTTTCGGTTTATCCGGAACCGGAAAAACAACACTTTCAGCAGATCCAGATAGAAAATTAATTGGGGATGATGAACATGGATGGACCTCTGAGAATACTGTTTTTAATTTTGAAGGCGGATGTTACGCAAAGGTTATTAATTTATCTGAACAAAATGAACCTGA
>ERZ1047472.2959-NODE-2959-length-11510-cov-3.505980_pt1 | contig 11510 bp, 7 predicted proteins | sample MGYA00383095_ERZ1047472 | MGnify/ENA primary metagenome ERZ1047472 (study PRJEB29581, sample SAMEA5548365) | metagenome | biome: marine; feature: coastal; material: water | depth 1 m | study: Short-term variability in the microbial, nano- and picoplankton...
GGGAGCTCAAGCATGGCCCATTGGCGCTCGTCGATGACAAGATGCCTATTGTGGCAGTTGCGCCGAACGACAAGCTTTTGGAAAAGCTTCGTTCGAACCTTGCAGAAGTCCGTGCGCGCGGTGGCCAGCTGTTTGTGTTCGCTGACGAGGCTGTCTGTTTTGAGAGCGGCCCCGGTGTAACGGTTATCGATGTTCCCTCCGTGTCTGAGCTTGCAGGGCCCATCGTGTATACAGTGGTCCTGCAGATATTGTCTTATCATGTTGCGGTTGCCAAAGGCACTGATGTCGATAAGCCACGCAACCTGGCCAAGTCAGTTACCGTTGCGTAGTAGTAAAAAATTCGCTGACACCTTCTTCAGTGGAAAAAACTTATAACCATCACCGGCGAAGAGAGCCGTCGATATCAAGACTGATAACTAGATACAAAATAATATTCTTACTTTTCGTCGAAATACCAAAGTTCATAGTTTACGAGAGTAAATTTTTAACGTATTTCATTAACGTCTTCAGGATTACATAATGACAAAAACCGTTATTACTTATGGCACTTTTGATATGTTCCACGTGGGTCATCTGCGACTAATCAGGCGTCTACAAAAAATGGGCGATCGAGTAATTATTGCGGTATCCACAGACGAGTTCAATCGCCTAAAGGGGAAGCGAGTTGTCATTCCGTTCGAGCAGCGGATAGAAATAGTGAGGGCTATCTCGGGGGTCGATTTAGTAATCGCCGAGTCTTCTTGGGAGCAGAAAATAAGAGATATTTCCGATCATCAAGTGGATGTGTTCGCTATGGGCGATGATTGGACTGGGGAATTTGACTTTCTTAGTAAGCACTGCGAAGTTCGTTACCTAGAACGTACAACAGGCGTATCAACTACCCAGCTAAAGGCATCACTGACAAACCTACTATCTGTTCCAAAAGAAGAAATTATCGCTGCGCTAGAGGTCTTAGATATTTTACGAAAAGACTTTCAATGAAAAATCGACTTTACTAATTAAAAAAGTGAGATTAGGTCCAAAAAGACGTTTAGGAAATAATGTGCTTGCACTCAGTGTCGTGCAAGCGTCTAACTATATTTTACCGCTGATTATTCTGCCGTTTCTTACTCACTCCTTAGGCATCGACGGGTTTGCAACGGTTGCACTGGTGCTCGCACTAATACAAGTTGGATTTGTTTTCACAGACTATGGATTATCAGTATTCGCTCCATATGAGATAGCGCAAAAGCGAAAATTAATAGTCGAGATAAATCAATTAATTGGTAATATCTATGGGTTAAAATTTTTATTTGCGACCATTTTTTGCGCAATATTATCATTAATTATGAGGCAACTTCTTGGTGCAGACTGGATCGAATTTTATCTCCTGGCTTCGGTAGCCATCTTTGCACAAGCATATCAGCCAAACTGGCTTTTTCACGGCGTAGAAAAAATGAACCGCATAGCGTTCGTCATACTCGCGTCAAAATTATGCTATCTGGTTTTAATTTTGCTCTTCGTTCGAAACAACTCTGACGCCTCCATAGTAATAGCAGCATGGGCTGCGTCACAAGTTATCGCGTCGGTTATCTCCAACGTTTTGGTTTTCTTTGAAGGATTCGTAGTAGGAAAGCCATCGCTAACGGGAATGAAAACCGTACTTCAAAACGGCCGGGGATATTTTGCGTCGCGTATTTCGGTAAGTATTTTTACCGACGCAAACGTCGTTATATTGGGCATACTTAGTAGTCCAAGCCAAGTAGCGCTCTACGCTGTTTGCGACCAACTTTATAAAGCGGGTAAGAACGCCACGATGCCCGTTAGTCAGGCGCTCTATCCCTATATGACTAACTCTAAAGATTGGATATTATTTTACCGCTTATTAAAAAACATCACAGTTATACTAATCGTAGGCCTAGCATTCGCTTTCGCTGGAATCGAATATATTTTAGGCTTAATTTTTGGTCCGAATTTTGTTGCAGCAATACCTGCAATGCAAGTTTTGCTGGTTGCTATTTTAATTAACTTTATCTCCGTCCTATTTGGTTATCCAGCCTTTGGCGCACTGGGTCGACCGGATTATGCAAACAAGACTGTTATTTTTGGCGCAATATGGCACGTTACCAGCTTAGCGTTGTTATTTTTGGTGTTTCAGGTTGACGCCTTTGTGGCCGCGTCGATTACGCTTTCAACAGAGTTTATGATAATGATTATGCGAATTATTAAATTAAAAAATCTTAAAAGGGCGATGGTAGAAACCACATCGTAAATATGCGCATGGAAATCAAGGTCTCAGGCATAATAAACCCCGTAAAATTGTTCGTTGTGATTACGATTTTTTTACCAATATATTTAATCGGTCTTGTGTTTCCCAGGTCTAGGCACATTTGGGTTTTTGGAGGCTTTGGTGGACGACTCTACTCCGACAACGCTAAAGAGCTATTTAAGTGGGTTTATCAGCATCAGAAAGATGAGATCAAGCCTTATTGGATTACAAAAGATAAGGGCGTATTAAAGTATTTACGCAACAGCAATTTTCCTTGCGCATATGCATATAGTTTTTCTGGCTTGTATTTGACGTTACGCGCAAACACTTATATTTATACTCACACATCTAGCGATATTAACTTTTGGACAGGCGGTGGGGCTCACAAGATAAATTTATGGCATGGGAGTGCTATAAAAAAAATACACCGAGACGTTGAGGCGCCGGCCTCCACTGAAGCACAAGTCTTTAGTGCGCGAGGTCTGGGGTATTTAAGATACCGCCTGCTTAAGCCAGGATATTTTGAGACTCCCGATCTAATATTTGCAGCTTCCGATTGTGTCGCCAAAAATTTAAAATCAAGCCATAATGTTAAGGAGAGTCAGATATGCATATCCGGGTACCCTAGAAATGATCGACTTTTTAATAGAGATGGTTTTCCTCAGGAGGATAACATTGAAATCGATAAACGAATGGTTCTCTACTTGCCAACTTTTCGAGAGCGGTCAGATTCAAATGTCGCGTTGCTAAAGCTTATATCGTCTGCTTCTAGGCTGCCGGAGTTGTTATTTATAGTAAAACAACACCCAGCTTCCCACCTCGATCATGAAACAAATCTGCCAGCCAATGTTTCTATAGTTAATAGTGAATTTGATACGTACGAGCTTATGAAGCGATCATGTGCACTGATCACGGACTATTCTTCAGTCGCCCTGGATTATCTACTATTGGACCGTCCCATTTTATACTTCTGCTACGATTATGACGACTATATAGCGAATGAACGCGGATTTTATTTTGATTTTGACGATGTTACTGGAGGAAAAGTGGTTATGGATGTCGACGAGCTATTAGATGAGCTTGTACTACAAGTTATAGAGGGGCACGACGAATATCGTGACGTGCGACATCGAGTTATGGAGAAATTTAACGCGAAAATAAGTAGAACATATTGTGAGGACGCTTATACGAAAATTAGAGAGCGTTAACACGGCGCATTTCTGAATAATCACTCGGCATTCTATATTATCATGGTTTACCAGAAAGCTTTGTTGCCGACGGCCGCTAGGGTGTTCCTACGGGAGGAGTATGCCGGTTGTTGATTATTCGAATGCTCATATACATGCCAACGAACAGCCATAGCATTAGAGACAAGCCTCGATTTTCGAAACTTTGGTTGCCAAGACTTAGTAGGTGAGTCGAGAAAATAAGTAGCGATGTTATACGCGCTAGCCGAGCTACTAAAGGGTCTTGATGCAGTCGGTCTTGCCAAGCGGATCTCAAAATACTGAAGTACATGGCATAAAATAACGTTGAACCTACGAGACCATAGTAGGTAATCAGAGCTGCGGGGTAAAAATCTTCTAAGGTGTCAATAAACGTCGCCATAAATACGGAGGGTAGAACGCTACCAAAGGTTTTTAGTACGTATTCCGTGGCAAATACACGATCCGGCGAAAGACCGAAAATTACTATTGGGTCCGTGACGAGATTAGGTAGATATAGTAACGCATGCCCGAGCCGTTGTTGCATTAGCGACTCTATAAACTCAGGACGGAAAAGCGCTAAAAATGTACTATATTCAAATTCAACGCCCGCCGACATTTGGATGATGAGGGACAATGTCCATGGCACTATGGCTGCCGTCGAGCAAACTGCTAAGATCCTCCACCTGATCGAGATTCTGGTAAAAAGATAGAGCGCCGTTACTAAAAGAGCGCCCAAAAAGATTGTGCGAGATCCACTAAAGAAAATTAGTGCGAGGAGACAGATCAAAAAAGTCGAAGTCTTAATCCCGAAGTGTCGCTGGCTCAGTAATATGATGATACCAACGAACATTAGGTACCCGAAAGTAATGAAGTCACCAACAGTACCTATTAACATTTGTCGATTCAGCCCACGGTTTGAAGTAAATGAACGTTCTGATCCAGTCATTACATTTAAATAATCATTTGGCCGAAAGAGGTCAATAACTTGAACTCCACCGAGTTTCTGAACAACACCAATAGTGGCTTGAAGGGCGATCATTAACCACACAAAACGAAGGAGCCTCTCGAGTTTTATATGGGTATTAGCAATCATCGGAATTGTCATCGAGAGGAAGATAAAGCGATTCAGTACAATTATTTCAGCGATATTTGTACCAAAGTTCGATTGTGCGCTAAAAATGCTTATGAAAATTGAATAGCCGAAAAATATTATAAAGAGCCTCTCGTAACCGGTGCCACCGATAGTTACTGGAATGCGTTCCGAGAGGTTTCGCAATATTGCATAGAAGAAAATAAGAACAGAAAGCTGGTCAGCGATGGCCCGCATAAAAAACAGGGGTGTACCGGTCAGTCCTAAGAAACCGAATAATGCCTCCTGCAGGATCGTGATAGAAATTACAAAATAAAGGAAGTACATGGCTGACGCATAACCTTACTCAGTGACGATAAACGCATTTTTATGTGACACGGACAGAGCCGCTCCGGATATTGTACTTGACATATTTTTTTAGACGCTTATGAGAGCGGTATTGTTACTGTCCGCGCCGCGTGCGTGGCGCACTCCGGGCTTGCTATTGATGCATTACTGCAGCTCGCAAGCGCGCGTGGATCGGTCGCTGCGTGCCTCGTATGATGCCCAACGCATCACTTTACCCCATCGTAACTGGGGAAGAACAATTTACTCAAGGAGTAGACGGCTCTACTTGGGTATAGCTTAATGACTCGCGCATCATACGTACTGTTGGTCTATTGAGTTATTACTATGAGGTACAACACGTATCTACACTAGCGTGAGTCTGGAGGTTACGGTGCTTTCTTAATAAGGTACGCCATTACGACGTCACGCCATCAAGGCCTCGCGCTGGCGATGGTTTCCCGGTAGATGTTTTGTAGACTCGTGAGGTGAGCGCGTGGGGAGAAGCGCTGATTCACGTCTGTTTTACCAGCCTCTCCCATAGTGTCTAGGTCTATGTAAGTTAACGCATCTATTGCACGTGAGAGATCATCAGAACTACCAGGTTCAAATAATATTCCGTCAATACCATCCCTTACGACTTCTGGTAAACCACCTATACGGCTTGCGACGACGGGTGTGCCAGCAGCCTTAGCTTCGGCGGCTGTCAGCCCAAATGTTTCATACCATTCCGAAGGAACGACAACAGCGCGAGCTTTCTGAATTAACTCGCGAAGCGGGTTTCCGGATATGAAGCCTAAGTACTCGACATTGGGCATTTTCAAAATACGGTTGCGTAACTCCTGACTCCACGAACCTGTACCTGCTAACTTTAGTTCCGCGCCAGTCTTCGAAGCTGCGTCGAGAAGTGTTTGTAACCCCTTAAGCTTTTCTATTCGACCGTGATACAGCAGGTAACCCTCTCGTTTTTGGCTTGCCTGTGGCTGAAGAGACTCGAAATCGACAAAATTGTGTAAAGTACTGAGTTTTTCAGCCGGAATACCCCCCTTTATCATTATATTGCGTTGAAAATCACTTACACAAATAAACCGATGAACTGACTGTAAAGATCCTCGCATTATAGAAAGATTGTGTTCTAACCAGATGAGGCTACTTTTTGAAAATGAATTATTTTTACAGCGGTACTTTACGCAATTGAACGAACTGCCCGTTACACAAAGATCACAAACGGTTCCGGCGCGCTCCATGGTGTATGTTGGGCATACAGCTTTATACTCATGCAATGTCTGAACAATCGGTAAGCCCTTTTCTTTCAAAGGCCGCAAAATCGCTGGTGTAAGACGTCCGTAGTAAATGTGTAGGTGCGCGATATCAATATTATTTTTAATTTCTAATAAATTATTGAGCGCTCTTTTTGCATCGTTATTATGTAAAAATCGAAACGCGTCTGTTGTCTTAGCGGTCTTGGTGTCTAGTCCTTCGCAAAAAAGCGACGAGTCCTTGCAAGGCTCATCGGAGTCGCTCTTGGCCGCAAAATAGCTTACCGAGTGGTTACTGCTCTCTAACAGTTTTCCGGTGTTCAGATAGACATTATCTGATCCCCCAACTATTCGGTGATTATTATTGATTTGCAAAATGTGCATTGACTTAGATCTTTGCCTTCTGTGATTGCCAAATTTTCAACTTAGCTTGTCTTAACACTTAGAGGTTAATTTAATCAGCACAATTGCTTTCTTCGAAGAGGATAGTGTTAATAGGTCTATTGGGGATTACGTCGAAACAAAACAAGCAGTGAGCTTAAAATAATACCCAGCATTGTGCCGAATATACAAATTAGTATCCGATTTGGCTGGCTTTCCTCCTCAGGCACGACGGCTGGATCGATGGTCTTAAAAACATACTCAGGCCTGACTTCCGCCAACATGACCGTTTCGGTTTGGGACTGTATAAGTTCAAAAAACATCGCTCTAAGTTCAGCTAATGACGTACTTGAAATTTGTTGCTTCAGGTACTTAATCGATCTTTTCGCTTCACTAACATCCTGATTTTTAATGGTAGTATTTAGGTCGCTGACTAACCACTCTACCCACTGTGCCGCAACTATTGGTGATTTGTGTTCGATAGAAATAGAGACGTAGCCAGTCTGAGCGTCTTCAGAAATGCTCATGATCTCTTGGAACTGTTTAAAGGCCTCTTGTAAGGACGGCTTTGGCGTTAACGGCGGGTCAATTTTTCTTGTCCAGATTTGCTGTTTAACGTCATAAATAGCGGGATCGTAGGTAATGTTTTTTGAAACAGCATCCCACCTGTCGACAGCCATGAGATCAGGCAGTAGGCCGTGTCGATTTACAAACTTTCCGATGAAGATGCGAGATTTCAGTATCTGAATACCCAGTTGAGCTTTCGAACCGTCGTTGCCCGATGGTAAAGATACGCCCGCTAAACTTGCGAGGCCGCCATACTGGCTCATTAGGCTACTTAAGCCGCCGCTGGACTCTTCTGCTGGTGAAAGGAGTGCACTAGCGGTGTATACGTTTGGCAATAATAACGCGACTACTACGGAGACGATTGCCGCAAATCCGGACACACCGCTGATCAACCTCCTGCCACCCCACAGGACGAAAAACAATTTGTAAAAATCAATTTCATCACTGACCTGGGAATCACGAGTCGATGAATTACTCGCTTCTGCTTGGTTTAATTTCGTCATAACTTAGCCACTGCAGCAATGGATACAACTGATTGATAGATTATTTGCGTAATTTCTCGCCAACTGGCCAGTGATTCTTTGTATTGCGTATTAATCGGCACAACAATCGTATCGCCTGGGTCAAGTATTGCGTTAGTGGTGGAAAAAAGCCAAAGGTCTCGATTTAATGCGGTGACCGAACCGTTTGCTTTAACAATATAGATTTCTCCATCATCAGCTCGCCGGGTAAAGCCAGCTGACAAGTCGATATAATCGCTCAGCGAGAGCTCTTCGTTAAATATATGGGTTCCAGCCCTCTTCACTTCGCCAACAACCGAAACCGTGTTAGACAGCCGTGGTATGGTTAATACATCGCCATTTACAATCTGTATGTTAGCTGCGGTGTCACCTGACATTGCGGCAGGCAAATCAATGAGTAGGCGCCCTTTGCCTTCTATGGCTTCGAGTGACGCTATTATCTGTGTAACATCCGCTATGCTTTGAGACGTGCTTTCCTCTGTAAGAAGCCGCGTTGCAAAAGATGATTGAATTTCACGAGTAAATTCAGCCGCTCGCGTTGCCTCGAGCTTCGCGAGCGAGGTTCTGGTAAACAGCGCTGACTCGGGCGAAGCCTCTTCAGTTAAACCGCCAGCTCGATCTACAACGTTCGTCAATGTTTCACCTTTTCGAATCCGATAACGCCCGGGAAAGCGAACTTCGCCTTGAATGATAATCGCATCGGTAGGAGACCAGTCGGGTATATCTCGGACTGTTAGGTGATCCCGGCTTTGAAGAGATACAGCGTCACCGTCTCGTCCAACTGTTAAGTTTATCTCTTCATAGTTCGCAATCACTTCACCACTTGCGCGTTCAGAAAGCCGACGTAATTCGGCAGCACTTAAGAATGCGGAGTCCGTCAAACCACCGGCAGCTGTTATGAGGGTTCCTACTGTTAATTCGGCGATAAGTGGGTAGGTGCCGGGCGCTCGGACTGCGCCTGAGATTGACACTAGTTGTACGGGTTCATTTTGTCTTGCTTGACTACGAAGCTTCGAAATAACCGGCTCCAACAGCTCCAAACGCGCGGTTTTCGCTTCGGTTGTAACGTTTGTTGAGGCTAAAGCCTCTAGTTGCTTTTTTATGATCAGATTTATCGGGTCTGCTTCTGCTTCTGCTTCTGCTTCTGCTTCTGCTTCCGCCTCTGCCTCTGCCTCTGCTGCCTCAATGAGGTCGGAAGTAACCAAAGAAAAAACCATTACCTCATCGAACTCTGCGAGGGTCGGATCATTCTCTGATTTTGGTGATGCGATGACTGAGGCTAAGTTAAACGAAAGCACTTCGATATCAAGTAACTCATTTTTTTGGCGTATTATCATTCCCAAATTGAGGTCGGCATCTCGCGCTAAATCTCTTCGCGCATCGCTTATGAGATCTGAAACACGCATGCCTTCGGTCCAGCCATAATCGCCTTCACGGGTCACAGCCCCCTTAAGGGTCACGCTATTAGATATCAGGCTACCTATTTCGGGAATGTTTAAAATGTCCCCGTCCTTTATTGGATAAGAGAGCCCTTTTTCCGAGCTCAGATCGACTGTTTGCGCCGATGCAAGACCTTGAGTACCCAGAGTCCGCGTTAATAGAGTTGCTGCCGGGTAGGCGGCTCGACTAAATGATCCAGCCATAGATACGATGTCGCCAATCGTCTCGCTGCCGATTAATTCGTAGATCATGGGGCGCTTCACAGCCCCCAGTACTTGAACCTCGCCAATGAAAGTGGGAACGTAAAGGACGTCACCTGACATCAACCGTACATCATTCGTTGCATCTCCTTTTATTAAAAGGTCATACACATCGAATACGGCGATTATTTTACCACCACGACGGACTTGAACGGCCCTTAAAGAACCTATTTCCGTCATACCTCCTGCTTGGAACAGAGCCTGTGTCACGGTCGTAAGTGCGCTTACAGAATACATTCCGGGCACCGAAACTTCTCCCGCCATAAAAACATTAATGGCTCGGAGGCTTCCCATACTTACAACTGCGTCCACGCCGATTAATTGTTGTGATACCCTAATTTTGATGAGTTCACGCGCGTCGTCAAAGGACAGGCCTGCGAGGGTAATGGAGCCCAGCCGAGGAAAGGCAACGTCTCCCGATCGACCGATCTGTAGGTTAATCTGCTCATTCTCTTTACCGAAAATTTGAACAATCAATTGATCACCAACACCTAAACGGTAGGACTCAGGAACTGGCGCGTTATCGGTAGGTGCAAAAGTTGATACTTCGCTGTTGAAGAGGTTTTGACCGAACCGTCTGGGTGTTTCTTCTTCTTCCGCATCGGATACTGCCACTTCCGTTGGCGAAATATTCGCAAGGATCTGGTGGTCATTAGCAGAAGTGAGTGCTTGTCCCGGCATTGCAAGGCCCGGGGTCGAAAGCTTCTCTCCTGATCCCTGAGGGATTGCAATCCCGTACTGCCGAGCAAGCGCTTGTTGCTGTGTAGGTGACATAGCCTGTATTTGCGACAGAATTTGGGGGCTTAGGTTGGGAGGTAGTGACTGGGCTGTAGCTATGACCGTTAGCATTGACAAATTTAATCCAACTAATATTCGTTGAAGTCTCGATATCCGCAAAACTCTTCCCCCGATATGCACTTGCTCAGTCACATTAATCTCCCACTATTATAGGCCTAGCTTGATATTCTTACGGCCACGAATTCTCGTTAGTCTTTAAGTTGCTACGCCAGTTTTCGAATAACGAAGTTGCTATGTGACACTCGCCAAGGCAAATTAAATCTGCGCCACGCTCGTGTTTAGTTAAAGGAATAGTGCCGTAAGGTGACCATCAATAACTCTCGGCAGGAAACCGAGCCCAAACCTTCATGGTAGTAATCTTTTGTCGCGAGTGAATGCATCATACCTGACAGCTCTCAGATCCCAAAAAATGTTGCCAGAGTAACCATCGAGCCGTTGGCCGCCATCTCGTTGGATAGGCCTTATTTGGTTTGCAATACGACCTCTAGACTTTGAGTTAAAAAGCCCGTCTAGAGGAATTTGGAAAAACATTCCTTTGTCAAATGAGCCTTCGCCAAAATCATCAAAAGGTACATCTGTAAGTGAAGCCCAGACACCCACTTGCCACCCACTACGGAATGTACGTCGTACCTCAAACGTAGCGCCTACGTCTTTTGCAAGATACTGACCTGCATGAATGGCCATATCGTAGTTATAAAATGGCGTTGCCCAGTAAGCGGACACATGCCCGGTCATGACCTGGTAATTTAAAAACCCAAATCCACGCTCATATTCCCGTTGCTTTACGTATGCGAGGCTTACGCCAAATGCAACTCTAGACTTATGGGGCCAGTAAAGCACCTCTCCTCCGACTCCCGCGTACATCGTTTCTAAGTAACCCCCGAAGGCACGATAGTGAACTGATCGACCGAAAGTATTTCTGCCTTCAATGACCAATTTTTCAAGACCTGAATCGCCTTGCTGTAGATATTTGACGACATCAGATCTAACTCTGGGAAGGGGGGATCCTGAGTCTACCCGCGCGCTTTCATCAAAGTTATTATAAAGGTCGATTGCGATAGATGATCGAATGGCCCAGTGGTTGCTTAGCGCATATTCTGAGCCAATTTCCGCAAAGATTTGATAGCGTGCAGGGTCGTCAGGATCAAAGAGCTGGAGGCGCGAGCGAATGTTTAGAACTGTATTAATCTTTCCGGTTGCAAAGCCCGTCCTATGTTGAGGCGCGTCAAGTGTCCGCCCTGACAAATTCCGCACTTTTCGTAATGATTCTCTGGGATTGCTAGCGAAGCTGGCAGAGGGCCGAGGAACCACCACCGTCGACGCTCGATGTCCTGCCTCCTCTACGACAAAGTAAATTGTTTTCACGGTCGCTGGAAGATGGAGGTCAGCAAGGGCGGTATGACGTGCAATTGCA
>ERZ1047472.2967-NODE-2967-length-11493-cov-7.529988_pt1 | contig 11493 bp, 18 predicted proteins | sample MGYA00383095_ERZ1047472 | MGnify/ENA primary metagenome ERZ1047472 (study PRJEB29581, sample SAMEA5548365) | metagenome | biome: marine; feature: coastal; material: water | depth 1 m | study: Short-term variability in the microbial, nano- and picoplankton...
TCTAAACTTATTATATTAAGAAACACATTCCACTCTATATCTGAATAGTATTTTTTATATATTTCTTTTGGTCTCGCCTCAAGAATAAGTTCGTAAATTGTTTCTATTAATTTCATCCCTCTAATTTATAATCATACCCAACCTCACCCAATCTATCGTTAATCATGTCGTTAACAACCTCGTTACTGGCATCGCCTTGATATCTATCATCAGGACTAAACTTGGGTGAATCATAACTGTTTTTATAAAACATTTCCTCGAAATAACATTTAGGGTCGTATCCACAATCCTCGTCCATTTTATCTATCACATCCACATCATCCACATCGAAACCTAACATATCCATCATTGTTGAGAATTCTACTTTAAGTGTAACCCCTCCATGGTCAAAACTTTGAATATTTCCATATTCCATCAGACATTCTCTTAATTGGTCTCTTAGGTAATTAACATAGTCGTCAGCCTGTGCACTACTCAAACTATCTCTTAAAACGTTTTTTATGTGGTCTTCAGTATCGTACTGTTCAATTAAGTCCTGTAAGGACTCCCCCTCATGGTCCTCCATTTCCTTACCTTCTCTCTTAATTAGTTGATTGATGAAACCTTTAATTGTCTCTTCATTTTCGGGGCTTAGATAGTAATCTAAAACCGACTCCCAATCCCCTTCGTAATAGTAATTTTCATAAAGATCGAAACTATCGCCATCTAATATGGTTTCAAAAAGTCCAACGTCAACTTTTCTATTATCTTTAGTTGTGTAAGTACGTATATTGTAATCACCACCAACATAGTCACCAATATCTTCTGGACTTATATCTATTTCGAAGTCAAACGCACCACTACTTGCACCCAAAACAAACCTAACTCTGTTTTTAAAAAAATCAGGATTACGTTTTAATATTGCTTGAACTTTATTAGTGCTCAGTTCCTCGTAAAGAGAAGATAACTTCATAATAATAAATAGTTTGATTTTAAATAAGAAACCCCACTGTGTGGGGTTTATATTACTTATTTATTTTGAATACTGTTGGTGATTCCGATCCGTCGTCTTTAAAGACAAAATAATTACCTTTATCATCCTTACCCAATCTAAGTGGGACACCATCTTCGTCACTTTCCGCACTCTCAGGTTCGTCACCCATTTCTGCACTCTCAGGTTCGTCACCCATTTCCTCAGGACCTTCTTGACCCATTTGCATTATCTCAGGATCTGTGGAACCCTTCCACTCCTCTTGTTCGTTAATTACGTCTTGAACTAACTTCTCAAGATCCTCTTGTTTTAATTTAATGACTTTTGACATAATAATAGTTTACTAATAAATATCTAAATCTTTTAAAAAGGGAAGTAATAAATCCTTTTTACTTATTTTGGGGTTATGATCTACGTTCCATTCTATTTTAAGGTCGGTATCGTTATAGATTATACCACACTCACTGTCCTTATTATATTGATTATCAACTTTGTATTGGAATACCGCCGGTGATTGTGTTGAGAATCCATGTGCACATCCTTTAGGTACAAATACGGATTTAACATCGTGTTCGTCCAACTCAACTGTAACCACCTCACCATAAGTGTCAGATGTTTTTCTAATATCCACAATTACATCTGTGACTTTACCATGGATACATCTTACTAATTTAGATTGTTCAAATGGGGGTTTTTGGAAATGTAGACCCCTTATAGTGTTTCTTTTTGAGAAGGACTCGTTCTCTTGAACTATTTGAAAGTCTAACCCTGTCTGGTTGTTAAAATCATCTACATTAAAAGGTACAGAGAAGTGTCCTCTTTCATCGAAATACTTATCGTACTCAATTATATAACAATCTTTTATTTTGGTCTTAGAAACCCTCATTCAACTTATTTTGAATAGACCCATTTAACTCCGTATAGTATATTTTTATTAGTTCGGAGTCCTCACCCATTTTGGTAAAGTGACTAAGAAAAAGATTTACATAATTTGTGGCTCCTTTGATTTGTTCCTTAGTGTGACAACTATCAATAACCTTCAATGCCTTTTTATATGTTTTACTTAGACTCATAAACTTTCCTCTATAGTGTGAATATATAGTGGGGTATTTTCACCCACATAAGCGTTAAGTACATTAAAGTCTAAGTGTTCAATCGCGTCTTCATGTGATAACCCCTCCTCTAAAAGTACCTCCACCATTTTAGAAATGTCATAGATTAGTTTACCACTGAGTGGTTCTAAACCAATAATTGCATCATCAAACCCATCGGCCTGAAGAACTTCAAGTTCTGGAAATTGGTCATGTATTTTTTCAATATTACTCATATAAATAATATACGAATAATATTTTAATAAATCAAATACTAAAGGTGTTTGTCCTTTATTAGTTGAACGAAACTATTAGTTAGGTTCTCAATACTTGTTTTATCACCTGTAGAGGTTTTATCAACAATTGGTCTGATTTGATTTTTATTGTTATATAGGGTATTTCTATTTACTTCTGACATAATAATTTAGTTTTTAATTTATTCTTTACCACCACTACACTCACCTTGTGTATATACACCTTGGTAACAGTTGGGTTCACTACTACAACAATCTATAAATGCAGGATCATCTGGACATTGACCTATATTGTAAACACATGGGTTGCTACAAGAACAATTAGCCCAAGATACGTTTTTATAGTAACATTGGCATCCTCCTGCTTCCCCAATCACTTCTTTATTGTGGTGAATAACACTTTGTGTTGGTGTTTCGGAACTGTCTGTTCTGAAATAATAATCCACTTCCTCAACATCTATACTATACGCAACTTCATGTACGTACCTATAACCCATAGAAACTATCGTCTCAGGAATAAGATTCCCCCCACTTAAATCTCTTGTTATTATTTTACATCCCACTACCAAATTGTCGGCCATCATGAATCGATATGAATCTTCATTTGGTCCTGATGAAAGGATTTGACTTCTACCTAAAAAATTATATGTTTTACCTCCACTTAAGGTTATGTTGTGTTCAAAAAATCCCGCCTCTTGGGAAATTATATTATCGGTCATAACTGAAACGTCGGTGAGTCCACTCACGTAAGATATAATCTTGGTATTAGATATATTGACATCCAAGTCTTGAGTGATAACCTTCATTACAAAAGAACTATATTCACTATTTGCGGTTATCTCAAGAGAATACTCCGTAGTCCCTGTACCACTGATAGTAACTAAATCGGTTGTATACTTGGGTTCGGTATCCTCATTACCATTACCGTTTGCATCATATACGTCTTTCTCTAATAGAAACATAACTTGGGCACTACCCTCACAAGAAGCGTCGAACGTTATTCGACCACCTTCAGGAAACGTAATGTTTGACAATTCTGTATTGGTATTTGCAAAACCACCCCATTCGTTAGATGTACTTGGATTATTATATGTTGGGTGAGAACCTTCTTCTTTAGTATAAGACATACCTCCAAATGGTCCATCAAATACAGGTGAATATATTATATTACTACTATTTAAATCATTTATATTCGAAACAAACTTAGCGTGGGATTCATCGTTAGGTCCTAAACCTATTAAATTAACACTTGAAAGTTCATCACCTATTGTGAGGTCTTTTAATTTAACTAAGGAACCATCACTTTTTTGAACACTGTCGTTTTCAGATCCAGTATAGAGTCTCGTAACATCTGTTGTTCCCGTTTTTTGTAAGTACTTAGGTCTCTCCCATGGAGATAGTTCATTTGTTGTGTCGTTGTAATCCACATCATCCGTTATTGCTAACCTATTTGTATGGACAAATGTATCAAATGCATTTAGGATTGATAGGTCTCCACCGTATAATATGGTTAAGTGTCTATATGTCTTTAATTTACCATCCAATAAATCATTACCATTATAAATAAACTCTTGTAATAATTCGGAATTATTTAAACCACTTTTAAGTGCACTTAAATCCTCCTGAGTTGTGATCTTATATACTTTAGGATATGCAGAATAGTTAGAGGTAGGATACCTTTCTTTAATGATAAAATTAGGGTGATTACCGTTACTAGTTATTGTCGTACCTATAGTATCTACAGTAATTCCATTCCCATCATTAAAAAACACATTAGGTAATGAACTAGGATTACTATCGGATATTAATTTTAGAAAATTAAAATTATCTTTACAGTATGTTTCATCAACTAACGCATTGTCGTCATATGCAATTCTTAAAATTAATTTGTCATCCGCATCCTCGATAAATGGTAAGGACCCATCTATATTTTGAGATATGAAACTAACATTATAAGTTTCACCATATAAACTGGTTAACATATGACTAATTTTTTGATAGGAACCACTACCGTCATTTTGTTTATCTAACCCGTCACTTAAGAAGTTAGGTCCCGAAGGATCTATAATAACAATAGTTGTTATGTTATTATCTAAAAGAAACTGATCAAATACAGATTTATTAAAGTAGTCTTCAGCTCTTACAAATGAAGGTAAAACAGAAGTGTTACTTTCTAAGTGTTTAAAATTACCGTTATTATCTTTAAGGTAGTCATTACCTACTAGAACTGCTCTCATATTAATGTGTTTTTAACTTTTCTTTTAAAGTGTCCTTGGTCTACTTTACTCCACTTACCTTTCGGACACTCATCCCCTTTATTAGTAAATATCTTGCCATGTATAAAACAACCACAAGCACCACATCTACATAAATTACCTTCAACATCACCCTTAAGAAATTCACATCCTTTACAAATGTTTAATCTTTTTAGTGCCAAGTCTTTTTGTTCTTTAGTTGGACTAATTTTTATTCTATACGCCTCAAGTATTTTATTGAAATCTATTTTCATAATAATAAATATCTGTTTAAAATTTTAATGGTTAACTTTAGGTGTGGGTTTAGGTTTCCCACATGCACCGCACGTCTCTCTGTAACCGGCATTTAATGCACCACAACCACAGTTCCAAATGGAGTCAACATAACTATTAATCATCTTACAATATTAAATGATTTAATGGTATCACATAGAGTACATATTATTGTATCTATTCTACCTCTTACACAAGAATCTTGATCCCAAAGTTCTACATGATTTTTATCAGTATCACAATTACACTTACCGACCTCAGTACATTCAATAGAATTCCACTTTTTAAGTTTTGGATCCATTAACCATTCTTTTCTTAATAAACTTACCATACTTTTAATTTTATTATTAATATAAGGATATTTTTACAATATATCAACTAAAAGAAAAAAGGGACCCAATTTACATTGAACCCCTTAATACTTTTGAATAGAACTAATATTACTTTTTGTTTATAGTTTTCTTTATAACATTTTTTATTTCTCCCTCATTTAAATTCGGAGTCAAGGCATCAACATCCTGTTGTTTCATCTGAGCCCTTTTAGCCGCCAAATGTAATTGTCTCTGATTACTCATTTCTGTCTTGAAGTTACCTAAAATTTCTTCTAGTCCTTGTTTAATATTAATATCTGTTAGTGGGTGATTATCTCCCGTGTCCCCTCTAAGAATTGTATTTTCACTGTTTTTTTCAACTTTACCATCAAATTTCTTTTCTTCACTTAACTCAACATCAACTTCAATATTTATTGATACGTCCTCATCCTTATATATTTTTCTTGCTACTCTATTATTAGGTAATTTTTTTGCGTATTCCACGTTGTATGATAATATCCACTTAAATCCATTTGTCATTTCACCTTCACCCTGAGCTTTACCCTCTATTAGTAAATCAGAGGATACCATAACCGCAAAATCCTTTTCAGGAAAATCTCCCTGTTGTAATCCGAATACAGGTGTAGTACCGTAGTTACCATCTTGAGTAAAACGTGTTTTAGACCAATTGGAATAAACATTATTATATTGTCTTCTTAAATGACGTGATTCTTTTGGTTTGTACTCATCGCCTTCGAAATACTCGGGTCTTCGACCTTTATTAATCGTTTTCCTTGTACCTAATAGGAACTCTTTCTGTGTTTGATATAGATTTATATTATGCGACTGAAATGTAATTTCTTTATCGCTTTTAACAGTTCTTGGGTTTACATGTTTTATCCCATCTTTACCACTACCATCACCTATCATTATTTCAGGTAAACTTATTCTCTTTAATGTATTTACAAAATCTTTGTCTTTAACCAGTTGGTCTCTTATTATGGTATTAAACGAATTAGTTATCTTTGTTGTCGTATATAATACGTTAGTTCCAGAGGAATCAGGTACTTGATCTGAATTGTCAAAACTAACTACTTCTCCATCTTCACCAGGGATAGGGTTTACCCCATCTATTTCCTTACCTTTCGGCGAATATCGTGGACAGTCTTCCTCTTTTAATTTTACTTTGTCACCAAACTCCGCTTTTAGTTTAGGTACTAAATCAGGATGTCTCTCTGTTAATAAATCCCACTCACAAGTATATATAATTGGAGTAACCTCTCCATTTGCATATCGGTACCAACCAATATGTTCTATTGGTTTACCCCCATTATCTGTTTCGTACATTGCCGTCCAAGGCGGAATCACTACTTTCTCACGCACATTTGATACTGTTTGTTCATTGCCATTGTCGTCAACAATAACATCACCAACCTGTATTGTTATTACCTTAACGGTATTCTTATTTTCCCCATCAACTTTTACAACTGATTTAGATGTTCCATATCCCATCTCATTACCATTATCTAAAGTTAAAACAATTTGTTTAGATCTTTTTGTGGGTACACCTGGTTTAGGTTGTTTAGCTGGGAGTTGGTCTATAGTTTTTCTAATTTCTTCTAACTCCTTAGATTCGTCGAAACCTTTATACCCAGGTCGTCTTATGGTGGTTAGATTCTCACCAATAAGAGTTAAAATATCTTTCTTGTTTAATTCTTCCATTAGATTGTTTTTATATATAAATACTTTATTTATTAGTTTAAACCTTATAAACTAAAACTTTCCCCACATCCACAGGTTCTTGATGCGTTTGGATTGATCCATTCAAACCCTTTACCGTTTAATCCTCCTTGAAAATCTAATACGGTACCGGCTAAATAAAGTAACGAAGGTTTGTTGATAACCACCTTGATTGCATCCACTTCAAATACACTGTCCCCCTCATTTATCTTATCATCGAAGTCCATTTCATACTGTAAACCACTACAACCACCACCACTTACACCAACTCTAAGGTTGTGAGTGTCAGGAGTTATACCACCTTCCATCATTAAACCAACTATTTTTTCTATTGCTATTTCTGTTACGTCTACCATACTATAAAATATACGAAAAATAAAAATCTATATCAAATCATACTTCTCTTTAACCCACTTCACTTTGTCAAAGTTACCCATACGTTTGTTGAGTGTGTCTATTGCACTTTTAAAATCGGAAGGTGTCGGTGAATTTGCCTTACCATAACACATGGTTTTCTTCCCTTTTCTGTATTGAACATCCACCCATCTTTTCCCCTTCCTTAAAGAGATAAATATTGATGCAATCCCATGTGCGAACTGATTACCCATACAATTTTTCATTATGTGTCCCTCAACTTTAAACTCCTCTTCTTTAGATAAGACTTTGGGTTGGTATATTACATCACCTACCTTGATAGGTTGTTCAACATATTTAACGAAATCTTCGGGGAAAAGATATCTAACTCTATATCCTTTCTGTAGGTATTTTCTTAAAGATTCCCATTCCTCAAATAATGTATCCAATTCTGAATCCTTTGTTGCTGTGAATTTTAATTCAATTCCTCTTTTTTCAATCTTGTTTCTTAATTCAAATAAACGATACAAGGACATTATTAATGTCCCGTCTGATGTTAAGTCTGTATTTAATCTTAAACCCTCTTCTTCCCACCTTCTAATTAACTTAACCATGTTTCTCTTTTCGGTCTCATTTTTTAGTGGGTGGACCTTTCTATTGGGTGGTGATTTATAACAATGTAAATGCCAATCAATTTTATTCATATAATCGATATAGTTATCACCGAATAACTTACTAAAATAATTAAGTGATTTAATTATTATCGGCATCCCTTCATCATTGTTATTTATCGAACCTATAAATTGTCTATTTTTTATTCCGTACTGTTCTAAAACAGCGGGTACAAATTTACGGTCATTGTTTTTCAGGTATTTTTGTTTTGGGTAATCCTCTTGGATGTCAATATAAATTAGATCGTGACCTTTAATATTTTTTTTATCCAAATGAAAATCAACAATTAGATCGTACAAAGGATCTATCTCAACTTTATGATATCCTTTTTTTGAAAGATACTCATCTTTTATTCTTGGTTGGATAATTTCTCTTATTAAGTTCCACGCTTCCTCTGTTTTTTTCCTGTACTTAACACCCCAAGTAGAACCTTTCTTAGACCCACCAAAGAACCCCACACTAGTGATATCCTCTAATTGTGAGAACTTATTTCTATGGTCTCTACCATTTGATGATTTGTTACCACCTAAGAATCCTTTGTTTGTGGTTTGAGTGAAGACACGAAAGTCTGAACTCTTTAGATCTATCGATAATCTGTGTTCTGTCTCGACACGTCTCTTTAATTCGAACTCATTTTGATTACTCTCGTCGAACCTCATATATGTGAATAGGTATGAAAGTTCAAGTATTAAAGTATCGTCATAATGATATATGTCAATAGAACATTTCTCCCGACATTTACCTTTATCTGTTTTCTTGTTTTGTTTGTAATTGAATACCTTCTCCACACCTAAAATTTAAGTGAAAAAAAGGTGATTCTGTAGTGTTAATTGTAATTACTTATCTTTAATTATAAGTGATTGTTCTGTGATCGATTGGTCAATTATTAACTTATATAATGACTCGATTAAATCTATCGACATATCATCTTTTAACGTATTGTCTTTTAGTTTGTTAATGATTTCATTTTTACGTGATTCACACATTTCAGAAGAATTATATTCTTTTTTTAAGGTTCCGATTCGATTAGTCAATTGAAATCTTCTTCGTAAAACTTCGTAGAGTTCCCTATCAACCTGATCCACTCGTCTTCTTATTGAGTCCAACCTAAATTTGTAACTACTTTGGTCCATACTTGTTCCTTACTTTTTCTGAGATAGGTACCGAATCCCCATTTTCGTCGACTCTAACAAACCTAATGTTAGTTTGTAGTATAACTGTTTGACTACCTGAATATACGTTATGTGCTCTTGCCTCTAAGTAAAATGTGATTGAAGTGTTACCAACGTGAACAACATCTCCATAAATTTTAATCAGTTGTCCCTCTTTAGCGGGTTTCTTAAATAGACATTTATCAATCATGACAGTAACCATTCTTGGTGTGTCACATATTTCCATGGCGTAGGCGGCACCTGCAGCATCTAACCATGCTAATAGTTTACCTCCAAATAGGTTTGCATGAAATCCTAAATCAGATTTCTTTATTGGGTGTGTTGTAATTAATTGCATTAGTTACTAAGGGGCGCTTTAATTGTGGGATGAGAATGATAGTGTAGTATTTCATAATCAAATTCACCGTTCAGTATGTCTGAACTTTTTAATTTTAGTTTTGGTAAAAATTTGTGTGGTTCTCTTTTTAGTTGTTCTTCCGCTTGAAGTATGTGGTTCTTATATAGATGTACATCACCTAAATTACCTATTAACTCACCAGGTATCATACCGACTTCGTCAGCCAATAATGACAGTAACATACCGTAAGATGCAATATTGAATGGTAAACCTAAAAATGTATCCACACTTCTTTGACTCCACATTAGTGAGAGTGATCGTTTAGGTATCCCCATTGAATCTAAATGTTCGTGATAGTAATCTGAGGATTTGGATATTCTACCCTCATTCATATAATCTATCCTTTCATCCAACCCTAATTCCCTCGTATACACTTGGAATCCATAATGACATGGTGGTAACACCGTTTTGTCTAAGTCTCCAACATTCCAAGCACTTACCATAAGTCTACGAGAATCAGGATTTGTTTTTAGTTCTTCGATGAGGTTCGCAATTTGGTCAACAAAAACAGGATCTACATTATCATTATAACTAAACCACCCTCTCCATTGTTTACCATAGATCGGACCCAACTCTCCCCACTGTTCTCTAAACTCCTCATCGTCTTTAAAATCCTCCATAAATTCATTCATGGTGAGTGGTTCTATGGTATCATCATCTTTAAAGTTATAATTATAAATGTTTAGGTAATTCTTATACGCATCACCATTCCAAATATTACAACCATTGTCTACTAAGTATTTGATGTTAGTATCTCCCTTTAAGAACCATTTTAATTCCGTCATAACAGATTTTATCGCCATTTTCTTAGTGGTTAGTAATGGAAACCCGTCACTCATATCATGACGTATTTGTCTACCGAATAAAGATAATGTTCCTGTACCTGTACGATCTTTTTTCTCAGTACCGTGATGTAAAACGTTTTCTAATATACCGAGATACTGTATGTCTAATTTATTCATAACTAATTATTTTATAAAATTATATGTTTTCCAACCCAACCTATAGTACAGAATAGATGCTCGTCTATTCCAATCATCGGTCACACCATACATGGATTTTATTCCTCTGTTACTCTCTTCTTTAAAGAACAAGTAACACATAGAATATCCCGAATTATTAGGTCTATCATCTTTATTCAAACTCACAAAACATCCACCCAAATAAGTCTCATCATCTTCTAGTTCTTGATCAATATCAATCCAATTATATGTAAAATTAGGGTTACCCCAATTCCACCCTATACACCTATCTTTATAGTAAAATAAATAAGTGTACGATTTTGATTCAAACCTTTTAATGACTGTTTCCACTGTCGGTGCATCTCCCCAATCAGGAATTTGTTTTATGATTAGGTTAGAGACTTCCCTAATATCATCAATATATGTTTTGTAGTTATTTACATCAACGTATTTAAGAGAATAATATGGTGAAGGGTTATGTGTCGTTAGATCCCCATCAACCATTCTATACTGTACTATTTTATTTACGTCTACCATTAAAGGTTACTGTCCAACTATTTCTGATTTTTAGATTTGAATCTATTTGATTCACTTGTCTTGGTATGTTTTGTCTTTCTACCTTGTACTCTTTTTCTCCACATCTTAAATGAGGAGTCTTTCATATTGGTTCTCATTATCTTACGAACCTCGTTCTCTTTGATACCGAATTGAAATTCTATGGCTTCAAAGGGAGTTCTGTCTTCCCACGCCATTTCTATAATCCTATCTAAGTCTTCTACCTTCACTTTAAATCTTTTCTAATATCATTCTTTACTACTCGTAAATATTTTGCTCGTTTCTTTGCATCTACAAATGGTACGGACCAAAATTGTTTTGTCTTCAACCAACGAGATATGTTCCACCCAAACACAAATGTGTAAACCCCCATTACTAATCTCAACTTAACTGAATTAAGATACAAAGTAACAACAGGTAACATCGGTGCCCCATGTGTAATATATGTTCTAACTTTCTTATCACTAAGAAATGGTTTTGGATATGC
>ERZ1047472.2969-NODE-2969-length-11489-cov-6.382456_pt1 | contig 11489 bp, 9 predicted proteins | sample MGYA00383095_ERZ1047472 | MGnify/ENA primary metagenome ERZ1047472 (study PRJEB29581, sample SAMEA5548365) | metagenome | biome: marine; feature: coastal; material: water | depth 1 m | study: Short-term variability in the microbial, nano- and picoplankton...
CTGCCATCTGAACTCCTGATGCTGCAGGTGCATAAAATGCAGATCCTTTTTCAAGGTATTTCACTATCTCAGCACCACCATCTCTTGTTCTTTGATTTATTTCCTCTAATCTTTCTTGAGTTATTTTACCTTCTTTAACCAAATCTAATAAAGGTTTTCCTGAAACTTTTGTAAATCTTGGCATTGGAACCATTGTGTCTCCATGACCTCCCATTACCATTGCGTCTATTTCTTTTACAGGAACATTAAGCTCTTCTGATAGAAATAATTTGAATCTTGAACTATCTAAAATTCCTGCCATTCCAACTACTTTATTAGCTGGCATGCCAGAGAATTTTTGAAATGCCATAACCATTACATCAAGTGGATTAGTTATACATATAACAAAGGCATTGGGTGCATTTTTTTTTATACCTTCTGCTACTTGTTTAATAATTTTTAAATTAATCCCCAATAAATCATCTCTACTCATTCCTGGTTTTCTTGGAACTCCTGCTGTAATAATTATTACATCAGATCCTTTAATATCATCGTAATTATCTGTCCCTGAAAATTTTACATTAAAACCATCAACTGAAGATGATTGAGCTATATCTAAAGCTTTTCCTTTTGCTATTCCACTTGCAACATCAAACATAACCACTTCACTAACTAGCTCTTTTAAACCTATTAAATGTGCCAAAGTTCCACCTATTTGACCCGCTCCTATTAAAGATATTTTTTTCATTATTTTTCCTTATTTCATTGTTGGCATGACAAATTCTGCATTAGATCTTATTCCAGAAGGCCATCTTGATGTTACTGTTTTGAGTTTTGTATAAAATTTTATACCTTCTGCTCCGTGCATTGCACTATCTCCAAATAATGATCTTTTCCAACCACCAAAACTATGAAAGGCCATTGGAACTGGTATTGGAACATTAATTCCAACCATACCAACTTGAATTTTGCTTGCAAAAGTTCTTCCTGCATCACCATCTCTAGTATAAATACTTACTCCGTTTCCATACTCATGATCATTAATTAACTTAGTTGCTTCTTCAAAAGTTTTAACTCTTATTACTGATAAGACGGGCCCAAATATTTCTTCTTTATAAATTCTCATATCTTTTTGGACGTGATCAAACAAACATCCTCCTATAAAAAAACCTTTTTCATAACCTTGAAGTTTTATATTTCTTCCATCAACAACTAATTTGGCTCCCTCTTTAACGCCCAAATCAACATAACTTTTTACTTTTTCTAAATGCTCTTTAGTTACTAGCGGACCCATTTCAGATGTTTTATCCATACCAGGTCCTACTTTTAATGCTTCAGCTTTTTTTGATAAACGAGCAACTAGCTCATCACCTATGTCACCTACAGCTACTGCAACTGATTGTGCCATGCATCTTTCACCAGCAGACCCATATGCAGCACCCATTAATCCATTTACTGCTCCGTCAAGATCACAGTCAGGCATGACAACTAAATGATTTTTTGCACCACCTAAAGCTTGAACTCTTTTTTCATTTTTTGCAGAGTTTTCATAAATATATTTTGCAATGGGTGTTGAACCCACGAAGCTCACCGCTTTGACATCTTTGTTTGTTAAAATTGCATCGACAGACTCTTTGTCTCCATTTACAACATTAAAAACTCCATCTGGTAGTCCAGCTTCAGTTAGCAATTCTGCTAGTCTTAGAGGGCAAGATGGGTCTTTTTCTGAAGGTTTTAAAATAAATGTGTTTCCACATGCAATAGCCAAAGGAAACATCCACATAGGAACCATTGCTGGAAAATTAAATGGAGTGATACCAGCCACAACTCCAAGAGGTTGACGCATAGACCAACTATCAACATTTGTTCCTACATTTTCTGAAAATTCTCCTTTAAGTAAGTTTGGAATTCCACAAGCAAATTCGACTACTTCTAAACCTCTTGTCAAAGAGCCTTTAGCATCTTCATAAACTTTACCATGCTCTGAGACTATTAGTTTTGTAAGTTCATCAGCATTCTTTTCTATTAATTCTTTGAATTTAAACATTACTCTTGCTCTTTGAAGTGCAGGTTTTAATGACCACGTTTCAAAGGCTTTTTGAGCTACTTCTACAGCTTGATCAAGATCTGATTTGCTGGCTAATCTTACTTCGGACTCTTGTTCACCTGTAGCAGGGTTAAAAACTTTACTTTTTCTGTCAGATGAGCCCGAAATTAGCTTTCCACCAACATAATGTTCTAATAAATTCATGAATGGTGCTATTTAAAGGCGTAATTAGCTTGTTGCAAGCATTTTTTTCAATTCAGCTATAGCTTTTGCTGGATTTAATCCTTTTGGACAAGCATTAGTGCAATTCATAATAGTATGGCATCTATAAAGCTTAAGCTCATCAGCTACTTTTTTTAATCTTTCTTTTCTTTCGTCATCTCTACTATCGACAATCCATCTATAGGCTTGAAGTAAAACAGCAGGGCCTAAATACTTATCTCCATTCCACCAATAACTTGGGCAAGACGTAGAACAACACGCACACATTATACACTCATATGCACCATCTAATTTTTCTCTATCTTTTTTAGATTGTATGATTTCTGTAGTTTCAACTTTTGTGTTTGTCTTTAACCATGGCTCAATTGATTGATACTGTTTGTACAATCCACTTAAATCTCCAATTAAATCTTTTTTAACTTTTAAATGAGGTAATGGATAAATATTTATATCACCATCAATTTCTGAATGAGGTTTTGTGCATGCTAATCCATTTTTACCATCCATATTCATTGCACAAGATCCACAAACACCATGTGCACAAGATCTACGATAAGCTAGTGATGGGTCAATTTCATTTTTAATCTTATTCAAAATATCTAGTACTTTTGAAGGACAGTTGTCCATATCCACTTCATAAGTATCTACTCTGGGGTTTTCTCCATCTGAAGGGTCCCATCTATAAACATTTACTTTTCTAATATTTTTTGATCCAGTTTTGTCCTGGTAGTATTTACCTTTTTGAACTTCTGAATTTTTAGGTAAATTTATTTGAACCACTAGTAAACTCTTTCTTGTGGTGGAAAGTATTGAACTTCATTTGTTAAAGTTGTTTTGGTAACTGGTCTATAGTCAATTTTTGTATCTCTTCCATTACACCAAGCAACAGTGTGTTGCATAAATTTTTCATCATCTCGTTTTGGGAAATCTTCTCTTGCATGTGCGCCTCTGCTCTCTTGTCTATTATATGCAGAATCTACTGTGGTAATTGCCTGTCTTATCAAATTATCATATTCTAATGTTTCAACTAAATCTGTATTAAAAACAAGTGACTTATCTTTCACAGAAATTGATCCCATTCCATCGTATGCCTTTCTAATATCATCAACTCCTTCTTTAAGTGTTTTTTCTGTTCTAAAAACAGCACATTTTGATTGCATAGTTTTTTGCATTGAAAGTCTAAGCTCTGCCGTACTATTTTCACCATTAGAGTTTCTCAGTTTATCAAATCTTTCTAAGCATTTTTCTGTTTCAGTCTCCCCTATGTTTTCATGTGGGGTTCCTGGTTTTACAATTTCAGCAGCTCTTTTGGCTGCTGCTCTTCCAAATACAACTAAATCAATTAAAGAATTAGATCCCAATCTATTCGCTCCATGAACAGAAACACAGGCAGCCTCACCTATTGCCATTAATCCTGGAACTGTTTCAGAATCATTTCCTGTTAATACCTCTGCTTTATAATTTGTTGGAATGCCTCCCATATTATAATGAACAGTAGGAACCACTGGTATTGGCTCTTTAGTTACATCAACATTTGCAAACAATCTTGCAGCCTCTGTAATTCCTGGAAGCCTACTTTCAATAATGCTTTTATCTAAATGACTTAAGTGTAAGTGAACATGATCTTGTTCTTTACCCACACCTCTTCCTTCGTTAATCTCAATTGACATCGATCTACTTACTACATCTCTAGAAGCTAAGTCTTTAGCTTTTGGTGCATAACGTTCCATGAATCTTTCACCTTTTGAATTAACTAAATATCCACCTTCTCCTCTAACACCTTCAGAAATTAAAGTTCCATGTCCATAAATTCCTGTTGGATGAAATTGTACAAATTCCATATCTTGTAAGGGTAGACCCGCTCTTAATACCATTGCATTTCCATCTCCAGTACAGGTATGTGCTGAAGTTGCAGAATAATAAGCTTTTCCATAACCACCCGTTGCAATTATTGTGCTGTGTGCTCTAAATCTATGAATTGTTCCATCGTTTAAATTCCAAGCGATAAGACCTTTACATTCACCATCTTTCATTAATAAATCTAAAGCAAAATATTCTATAAAAAATTCAGTGTTATGCTTTAAAGCTTGTCCATAAAGAGTATGAAGTATTGCGTGGCCAGTTCTGTCTGCAGCTGCACAAGTTCTTTGAACAATTCCATTACCATAATTTTTAGTCATTCCACCAAAAGGTCTTTGATAAATTTTACCATCATCAGTTCTACTGAATGGGACTCCATATTTTTCTAGTTCTATGACAGCGGCTGGAGCTTCTTTACAAAGATACTCAATGCTATCTTGGTCACCTAACCAATCTGCACCTTTAACAGTATCATACATATGCCATCGCCAGTCATCTTCGCCCATATTTCCCAAAGATGCTGAGATGCCTCCTTGAGCAGCTGAGGTATGACTTCTTGTTGGAAATACTTTTGAAATACAAGCTGTCTTTAAACCAGCTTCACTTAAACCAACGGCGGCTCTCAGGCCTGATCCTCCCGCACCCAGTACGATAACATCATATTCATGGTCTATTATTTTATATGAACTCATTAGCTTAAATTAAATATTACAATTATAGTGATTAATGGGACTATTATAGCAAAAATATTGAGTACTTTGTTTGCGGCATTTTTGATTTTTTCATCCTGAATATAGTCTTCAAATACCTCACTAATACTTAAAGCAGAGAAAAAATAAGCAAATATAAGTGTTAAAGAGACTAAAATTTTTGATGAGAGAGTAGTAAAAAAACTAACAACCTCGATATAATCTGCGTCATACATTGAAACTAGATTTAAAATAAACCAGATCATTAAAGGTATTAGAAGTGCTGAACTAATTTTCATGAGTAACCATTTTTTTGTTACAGAGTTCATTTTAAATAAAATTCCTTCCTAAAAAATAAAATAGAATTGTAAAAAAAATAGATCCAAAGATAACTAGTAAACCTGTAACTTTAGTAGTCTTTAATTCAAAACCATAACCAAGGTCCATTACTAGGTGTCTTATTTCACTCAATACTTGAAAACTAAACGACCATGTTAAACAGATAATAGTAAATTTTCCAAAAATAGATTTTAAAAATAATTTTGTTAGATCATAACTAGACTCTCCTAACATCAAAGAAAGTATCCACATACAAATTACTGTTATTGCAAATATATTAACTATTCCTGTAATTCTATGAGAAATAGAAACTAAAGATGATATGTGCCATCTGTAAACTTGGATATGTGGTGATAAAGGGTTGTTGTTATCCATTATTTTTTTTAATTAAAAGTTCAGCTATTTCAACTGCATTCAAAGCAGCTCCTCGTAATAAATTGTCTGATACTATCCATATGTTAATTGTATTTTTTTTTGTTTTGTCTTCTCTAATCCTAGAAATATAAGTTTCATTTTTACCTTCAGCTTCTAAAGGTGTAATATAACCTCCATCTTCTCTTTGATCATATACCTCACACCCTTCAGCACTATTTAATAAAGAACGTATTTTTTCTAGACTGAATGATTTTTCAAATTCAATATTTACAGACTCAGCGTGAGAAACTAGTACTGGAATTCTTACACATGTTGCTGTCAGCTCAATTCTGTCATCAAGAATCTTTTTTGTTTCGTTAACCATCTTTAATTCTTCTTTTGTGTAACCATCATCTGCAAAAATATCTATGTGTGGAATTGCATTAAAAGCAATTTGTTTAGTGAAATTTTTAGAATTTATTTTCTTTTTATCTAATGATAATTTAGTTTGCTCAATCAACTCATCCATTGGTTCTTTACCACCACCAGATACAGATTGATAAGTTGATATAACTACTCTTTTTATATTAAATTCATCATGTAACGGTTTTAAAGCTATTACTAATTGTGCTGTTGAACAGTTTGGATTGGCAATAATATTTTTTTTTAAAACATTAATTGCTTCTGGATTTACCTGTGGAACAATTAAAGGTACATCTTGATCCATTCTAAAAAAACTAGAATTATCAATTATTGTAGTATGTTTTGCTGCTTTTTCTGCATATTTTTCTGATATTTTTCCTCCAGCTGCAAAAAAAGTAATTTCAGCTTTTGAAAAATCATAAGTCTCTAAATTAAAAATCTCATGCTCTTTACCATTAAAATTTACTTTTTGACCAGCACTTCTTGGAGAAGCAACTAAGAATAATTGCTCAATTGAAATTTTTTTCTGCTCTAATACTTCGAGCATTTTTCTTCCAACATTACCTGTGGCTCCTACAATTGCTATATTCATGATATTATTTTACTTTTATACTAGATGAAGGGTAAATCGCAAACGTTTCCATTAATGGTATTATCATTTATTTGAATTTTAAAGTTTTGAGATGCTTCCCAGTGAGATTTCTGCATCATAGCTATCCCTATAACCTTTTGAAAATGAGGTGAATAACAAGCTGATCTTAATTCACCAATTATATTATCATTTTCATCATACAATTTTTTTGATCCAGTAAGACTGAGTTCTTTTATGTCAATTTTAACTCCCATTAATTTTTTTTGAGGTCCTTTTAATTTTATATCTTTTAATTTTTCTTTTCCTAAAAAATTTATATCATTGTCTAAGCTGACATATTGATCAAAACCGCATTCAAATGGGTTGTCGTTATTATCAAAATCATTACCATAAGATAACAGTGCACTCTCAATTCTCTCTATTAAATTTGGACATCCTGGTCCTACTTTAAATTCTTTTCCAACTTCAAAAAGATGATCATACAATTTTTGTCCTGCCTGTGGGTTTTGAACATAAACCTCATATCCTCCTTGTTTGGACCATCCAGATCTTGCTATAAGATGTTTTGTGCCTTCAAACTCAAAATAATCAAACCCAAAAAATTTTAATTCAGTGACTTTTTTTCCAAATACTTTTTCCATTAAAGCAAATGATTTTGGACCTTGTATTGCCATTATATCAACTACTGGTTCTATAATTTTTACATCAAATTTATGTCCTGCTGCTAGACCTTTAGCGAAAAAGATTACGTCAGAATCTGCTATTGATATCCACCATTTATTTTCATCCAATTTTAAAACAACTGGGTCGTTAACTAAATTTCCATTTTCATCTATTATTGGACAATAATAGCATCTGCCTATTTTAGATTTTGATAAATCACGGCATGTCATTAATTGCACTAACTCTGCTGAGTCTTTTCCTGATATTTCTACTTGTCTTTCTGCAGCAACATCCCATACCTGAACATATTCTTTTAAATGTTTATAACTATCTTCTATCGATCCAAATGCAGCAGGCAGCAACATATGATTATAAATTGTGTATGCTGTAACTCCTTGCTTCTCTATTCTTGAAGTATAAGGAGTACTTCTTAATCTTCTAGATTTTGCTATTGAGAAGTTTTTCATTTTTTTAAAAATTCAGAGATCTTTTCTCTCATTTCAAAAGCTTTTTCAAACATAATCATATGTCCACAATTCTTTATTATATGAGTTTTTGAATTAGGTATAAGTTCTGCAAATTTTTTACCTTTTTCAATATTAATCATCTTATCTAGCTCACCAAAGATTAATAATGTGGGACATTTGATTGACTTTAAAGCTTCAATTCCATTTTTATAATTATTACAAGCCACAAGGTCGGTGGCTAAAACGTCTCTAATAACTCTTGGTGAATTAATAATTTTTTCTACAGGATTACCTCCAATAAATTTTTTATAATTTTCATAGCTCCATTTCATCATCAATTGAACAGCTTTATCATCTCCACTCTCAGCAAGATCTATTAAGTCTTGATTGACGGGCATTCTATAAGAGCCACCAACAAATATTAAATTTTTAACTCTTTTTGAGTATTTTAAAGAATATTCCAGTGCTTCCAAACACCCCTGGGAATGACCTATTATAGTCAATTCAGAAACATTAAGCTCTATAAAAACTTTTTCTAACCAATCTGAGATTTCTTCTATTGATTTTAAACAATCACCTTCAGAATTTCCATGACCAGGTAAATCGATTGCTAAAACATTATAATTTTGATTTGATAAATACTGCTCTGTTAAAGACCAAACAATATGAGATAGACCGCTTCCATGAAGCAAAACTATTGTGGCTTTTTTTTTATCAATATCTTGACCTGAATTTGAAGCAAAGACATTCTTATTGTCTACTTGAAAGATCAACTTAATTCCTTAATTTTTTTTCTAAGTTCAAATTTTTGAATTTTTCCTGTTGATGTTTTTGGTAAGTCACAAAAAATAACACTTTTGGGGAGTTTAAATCCTGCTAAAGTTTCTCTACAAAAATCTATTATTTCTTTTTCAGTTGCTGGTTTATCTTTAATTAATTCAACAAAAGCACATGGTGTTTCTCCCCATTTTTCGTCTGGCTTAGCAACTACAGCGGCTAAAGAAACTGAAGGATGTTTTGCAATAGTATTTTCAATTTCTATCGAAGAAATATTTTCTCCTCCAGAAATAATAATATCTTTAGATCTATCTTGGATTTTTATATATCCATCAGGATGAGTCACGGCTAAATCTCCTGAATGAAACCATCCACCTGCCATTGCCTTATCTGTAGCTTCTTTATCTTTGTAGTACCCCTTCATTACAATATTTCCCCTAATCATAATTTCACCCATAGTTTTTCCATCTTTGGGTACTGGCTTCATTGACTCTGGATCCATTACAATAGCGCCCTCTGTGTTTGGATACCTTACACCCTGCCTTGCTTTGATTTCATTCTTTTTATCTTTTTCTAAAGAGTTCCAATCTTCATTCCATGCACACTGCAACATATGACCATAAGTTTCAGTTAATCCATAAACATGCATCACTTCAAAGCCAAGTTTTTCCATTTTTTCAAAGATAATACTTGGCGGTGGCGCTCCTGCAGTCAAAACATTTACTTTTCTTTTTAAGAGTTTTTGATCTTCTTTTGGAGCGTTAACAATCATGTTTAATACTATTGGGGCTCCACCAAAATGTGTTACTTCATATTTATCAATTAACTCAAAGATTTTTTTTACATCAATATTTCTTAAACAAATTACTCTTGCATGCAACATTGCTAGTGTCCAAGGGTAACACCAACCATTACAATGAAACATTGGCACAACACATAAAAAATTTAGTTTATTAGGCATATTCCAAGCTGTGGCACTGCCTGTTGACATTAAATACGAGCCTCTGTGATGATAAACTACTCCTTTTGGGTTTCCAGTGGTTCCAGATGTGTATCCTAATGAAATCGCTTCCCATTCATCTTTTGGTTTTTTCCACTCATAATTTTCATCACCCGTGTTTAAAAAACTTTCATATTCAAGCTGTCCAATTTTTTTGAAAGAACTCGTGTCAATATCTTGATCCTCAATATCGATAATTGTGATTTTATTTTTAACATTCTTTAAAGCTTTCTCAATTACATCATGAAATTGTCTGTCTACAATTAAAACCTTTGCATCACTATGTTGTAAAATATAACTTACTGTATTGGGGTCTAATCTTGTATTGATTGCGTTAATTACTGCTCCCACCATTGGTATTGAATAATGTGCCTCAAAAATTTCTGGTGTATTGAAAGCCATTATAGAAACTGTATCTCCAGTTTTAACGCCTATCTTATCTAAAGCGCTAGCAAACTTAACACATCTTTTATAAACTTCTTCCCAAGTATACGACCTACTTTCATAAACTAAGGCTTCATAATTTGGATATATATCTTTAGTTCTTTCTAAAAATGTTAAAGGAGAGAGAGGAACATAATTAGCCTCATTTTTATCTAAATTTGTATTGTAATGACTCATATTAACTGAATTTAAAATTCATTATATAGTCACTTCCTGATGTAGCAGTTTTAAAATGACTTTCGGCTCTTGGTAAAACTCTTTTAAAATAAAAATTTGCAGTTTGTATTTTATCCTCATAAAAATCTTTATTCTGTTCGTAATCTTTAAAGCTCACCTCTAAAACCTTTATCCACGCATGGGCTACGGAAACAAACCCCAGTGCTTTTAGATAGTCATTGCATGCTGCACTTGCATCATCTTTTGAGTTTTGAACTTTTTCTTTAATCCAAACAGTAAAGGTAGATAAGATTTCTAGCTGTGTTTTTAATTCTTTTATGAAAGGTTTTAATTTTTCATTTTCTGTAATGCAATCATTATTGATTAATCCTAAATACTTGTTAATTACATCACCATTTTTATTTACCAATTTTCTAAAAACTAAATCTGCTGCTTGAATTGAATTTGTTCCCTCATAAATTGGAGTGATTCTATTATCTCTATATAATTGCTCTATTCCTTGGTCTTTTGTATACCCATAACCACCATGAACCTGCATGGCTTCACTTGTTATCTCCATTCCCATATCACTAAACATTGTTTTAACTACCGGTGTCATTAACGACACAAGGTCTGATGCTTCTTGTTTGATTTTTTCATCTGGATGGTAAAGACTAACCTCTGTTTGTTGAGACAACCAAAAACATAGGGCTCTCTCTCCTTCAATAATAGATTTCATATTAAGCAAAGATTTTCTAATATCAGCGTGCTCTATTATAAAATCTGCTCCATTAGTTGATTTTGTATTATTTGTCTTTCCTTGCTTTCTTTCTTTCGCATAACTTAAAGAATTTTGATATGCAATTTCTGAAATTCCTAAACCTTGAATTCCTACAACAATTCTCTCTAAATTCATCATTGTAAACATTGCATTTAATCCTTTGTTCTTTGATCCAATCATATACCCAGTTGCATCATCAAAATTCAATACACAAGTAGCAGAACCTTTGATTCCCATTTTGCTTTCTATTGACCCTGTAGAAACTCCATTTCTTGCTCCAATGGTTCCATCTTCATTTACTACAAATTTAGGTACTAAAAATAAGCTTATTCCTTTTGTACCTGCTGGAGAGTCAGCAACTCTTGCAATAACTAGATGGATAATATTCTCTGTTAAGTCTTGATCACCAGATGTAATAAAAATTTTCTGTCCACTTAACTTAAAAGTTCCATCAGTTTGCTCAACAGCTTTAGTTTTTAAAAGACCTAAATCAGTTCCACAAACTGGTTCAGTAAGACACATCGTGCCACTCCATTTTCCTTCAACCATTTTTGGAAGATACTTATCTTTTATTTCTTCAGTTGCATGGTGTGAAATGCAATTGTACGCACCAATACTTAGTTCACTGTAAAGCTTAAATGATAGACTTGCTGAAGATAACATTTCATCAAAAAAAGCACTTACAGTTTTTGGCAT
>ERZ1047472.2976-NODE-2976-length-11484-cov-6.643976_pt1 | contig 11484 bp, 10 predicted proteins | sample MGYA00383095_ERZ1047472 | MGnify/ENA primary metagenome ERZ1047472 (study PRJEB29581, sample SAMEA5548365) | metagenome | biome: marine; feature: coastal; material: water | depth 1 m | study: Short-term variability in the microbial, nano- and picoplankton...
ATCTTTTGTTACGATTAGAGACTTTTTCCTAGGGTTACTTTCCGATACAGAAAGTATTTAACCTTGATAATCAGTAATTTGTAGGATTGAGATACAAATAAGGGACAAATTCATTAAAAGAAGTGGTGTTCTTAGAATTCCATTACAATATAAGCAAACCACCCAAAACACCTTTACTCAATTGAGGTTTTCTCTATCTGCTAATACACTACTGATAATTACTTAAAAGGTACGAATAATGCGGATTGTAATAAATTATCCTTACCACGACATCACCTAATCCAGCTCTTTACCACCACAAAACCACCATTGATAAATTGTCGTGAGAATGAATAATACAGCAACCACAAGATTAGATTAGAATGTTTCAACTCTAGCATTGATTCTGTATCACGTCGGATAAGGGTTCTGTCGCATCAACTTATACTAAATCGAAATGTAACTTCATTAGACAGTTATTAAGTAGCTTAAGACTCAAAAAACTAGCCAATCTGAATATTCCTAGATTACAATTAACTTTGTTGTAAACAAGGATACCTTGATTCATAGATTAGAAATGAAAAAACGATTAGTACTATTCATATTAACGCTCGGCTTTTTGGGAGTCATAAAAACCAATGCTCAATGGAAACAAGAAGGTTCAGATATCGATGGAGAAGCAGCAATTGACGGGAATGGAAATTCTGTCTCCCTAAGTAGCGATGGGAGAACCGTGGCTATTGGAGCTCCTTTTAACGACGGCAATGGAACAAATGCTGGACATGTACGGGTATACAAAAACATAAGCGGCACGTGGACACAACAAGGCTCAGATATCGATGGAGAAGCAGCAGGTGATCAGACTGGATATTCTGTCTCCCTAAGCAGCGATGGGAGTACTGTGGCTATAGGAGCATATAAGAACTCCGGCGTTGATTTTTGGGCTGGACATGTACGGATATACAAAAACAAAAGCGGCACTTGGACACAAATAGGTTCGGATATCGATGGAGAAGCCGAACGTGATAAGTTCGGATACTCTATTTCCCTTAGCGGCGATGGGAGTACCGTGGCTATTGGAGCTCCTTATAATGACGGCAATGGTACAGATGCCGGACATGTGAGAGTATACAAAAACATAAGCGGCAATTGGACTCAGATAGGCTCTGCTGTCGATGGAGAAGCCGTAGACGATAAGTCTGGGAGCGTCTCCCTCAGCAGCGATGGGAGCACCTTGGCGATTGGAGCACCAGGTAACGACGGTAAAGCACCAAATGCTGGGCATGTGAGAGTTTACAAAAACATAAGCGGCACCTGGACCCAACAAGGCTCAGATATCGATGGAGAAGCGGCAAATGATTTTTCTGGAGGGTCTGTCTCGCTAAGCAGCGATGGGAGTACCGTGGCTATTGGAGCATGGTTAAACGACGGCAACGGTAGAGATGCTGGACATGTGCGGATATACAAAAACAAAAGCGGCACTTGGACTCAAGTTGGATCAGACATCGATGGAGAAAATGCTGGTGATTACTCTGGGTCGTATGTCTCACTAAGTAGTGATGGGAGTACCGTGGCTATTGGAGCTTTTAAGAACGGCAGAACTGGAGCAATAAATGCTGGGCATGTGAGAGTTTACAAAAACATAAGCGGCACTTGGACTCAAGTTGGATCAGACATCGATGGAGAAGCAGCAGATGATGAATCGGGAAGGTCTGTCTCCCTAAGTAGCGATGGGAGAACCGTGGCTATTGGAGCTCCTTATAACGACGGCAATGGAATACGTGCTGGACATGTACGGATACACTCGTTTTGTCCCAACTCCTCGATAGACACCATTACCTCTTGCGGACCTTACACCTGGACCGATGGCAAAACCTATACTGGCAGTAACAATAACGCTACCGATACCTTTGTAAATGAAGCTGGATGCGATAGTATAGTGACTTTGCATTTAACAATTTTAAGTCTACAAAAACCAACAGATCTATTTGCAACTAACATTACGTCAACAACGGCAGATTTAGGTTGGACCGAAAATGGAGAATCGACTGATTGGGATATTGAGTGGGGGGCGGAGGGTTTTACTCCTACTGGGACACCCGCTATTAGACGTACTTCTAACCCCCATACTTTGACAAGGTTAAATCGAAACTCATCTTATGAATTTTACGTTAGAGCCAACTGTGATAGTTCTACTAGTTCTCCTTGGGCTGGACCTTACAGTTTTAAAACGGTGTGTGAACAAGACACTGAAGTTTATCTAACAAACGTAGGTTTTTACTCCTCTGGAACAAATGGCATCACATCTAACCTTCCGACAACAATCAAATACAACGCTAATAACCCTTCTAATCACATAAACCCAGGAAAGAAAGTTAGATTCAAAATAGAGTGTTTCAATAATGTTTCTAGTGGAAAAAACCTAGTTAGTGCAGAGTGTGCAATTCGAACTACAAGCACAGGTATAACAATTACTGACTCAGCCTCAGGTTTAAACAACGTTGGGTTTGGAACTGCTGCGTGGTCTACAGATGAGTTCGAAATTGCAATTGCAGAAGATGTTAAGCCTGGAACAATTATAACTTTTGACTTTTTTGTAACAGATAATATCACAGGTTCCAGATATAAATCAGAATGTATTGATTTTGTCGTAGCGCCACTATGGTCGAGTGACGCGTTGATAGACGATGACTCAAACCCTGATAGTAAAGGAAATAATAACAAGATTATTGAACCAGGGGAAACCATTGAATATTTGCCTTTGTTGGAAAATGTTTCATCACTTTCAGCAGGATCTGTTTTCGGACAGTTCATAGACCCAAATGACTGCCCAGACCTTGATGTTTGGGATGATGTTGAGGGAGTTTCTGGTAATGTAGTTGATTACAGCTATTGGAATATTAAGTTTGGCAAACCAGCCAACATTGAGCCAGGTGAAAGAAACATGGTTTCAGAATTCGATTTTGTTTTTGATTATGATAAGCCTGAAACATACAAATTTGAAATGGGCCTCGATATGGCAGGTATGTTCGCGATCTTCCCTGGGAAATTAACATTGGTTAAGTGGTATGTCCCATTTGTAATTAATCCAAACAGTCCAGATGCACCTCCTTGCGGCTCTGTTGGCATAGATGAGAATTTGTGGGTGAATAATTTAAAAATTACTCCAAACCCAAGCTCTGGAATTATTGAAATTAACGGGAATCTGAAAACGAGTGAAGAGTACATTATTACTGTGGTTGATGGTCTTGGTCGTGTGATTTATGAATCTACCGAAAACAGTAATTTGATTTCCAAAACGATCGACTTAACTTCTGCAGGAAAAGGAATTTATGTAGTGAGAATTTATAATAATAGATTCTTCAAGTCTAAGAAAATATTATTGACAGACTAATTTGTTGGCTAAAAGTGCTAGCGTGTATACCTACCTAATAATTTACATCTACGTTCGGATATTTATTGGCTACGTGCGGTTGATTATTCAGTCTTGCCTTTCAAATCACTACCTATTGGTAGAAAAAGTTTATACCCCATCGTTTCTGTAATATCGTAGCCCGATGATAATACGTGACTGCTACGAGGAGTGTCAAATATCCAATTGGCTCTTTTTGTATTTAGCTTCTACCACTGCCAAATTCCTTAGTAAGACTTCGGCTAAGAAATTCCCATTTCCACAGGCTGGTTCAAGAAACCGTGAGTCAATCCCTTCTGTTTCCTGCTTCACCAAGTCCAGCATGGCATTGACCTCTCTTTCAGAAGTAAACACCTCTCCGTGGTCTGTTACTCGTTTTTTAGATTTTACTTGGCTCATATGATTTTGGACTTGGTCATGTATTCGAATAAATGTTTAGACGTATTCCATTAACATAACAAACTTAGCTTAATTTCAAGCAAATCAATTTACCTAATATCAAGTGTTACAGGCTTGGAGATATTAATGACCAATTCTACTCTGCTGAATTACAGGACTAAATCAAGTTAAAGAATCAATACACGAACAACCCTTCCATATCATACAAGTCACCAACTTCTTCTCGGGTGATATCCAAATAGATGCGGGTAATGGCTGTGGAGGAGTGATTGAAGAGTAAAGAAAGTTTAATTAGTGATGCTTCACTGTAGTTGTTTCTCCTCCATACTTCACGTCCAAAGGTCTTTCTCCATGTGTGGGTAGAGATACGTTTACCTCTAATTCCTGCCTTGAAGGCGTGAATCTTAATCTGTTTGTTGACAGTTCGGATATGAAGTGGAATGACACTTCTATTCAATTGAGGTTTTTTAAGGTGGGCATGAACATCCAATAAAATGTCATGAAGTTCTACACCAATGGGTATCTCTCTTACCTTTTTGGTCTTCTTCTCTTTGATGGTGATTTTCTGTTTGTGTAGAACATCTCCCCATGTGAGGGAAGAAAGGTCACTAAATCGTAAAGCAGTGGATACTCCAAGTCGGACCATTATGTAGTAGGTCCACAATTGGTTTTTTGAAAGATACTTGAGGAGTTTATTCAACTCCTGTTCATCGAGGTGCTGTGCGGCTTTAATCTTGGTTGTCATAGTTCCCTTTTTGGGGCTATGCTAACGCTTTTGGCACTAATGGCAATGCTAAGTTTGTCTTTGTGTTGATTATCAATTAGTTAAGAGTGCCGATTTCTATAAAAAGGGAACTTATTATTCGATTTTTTTTTAAAAAGAGAAATTTTTAAAGGAATGGTTTACTTCAAGGTGATTCCAATTATTATTTGTGAGTCACGGGTCGGTTTAATACGGTTGGCGTGATTACTTAAGATGTGGTTACCAATGGGGGCGGACAAAGCCACACACCAGCACAAAGTCGGAAGGTGGTCCTAAACGGAGAGTGAACTCCACAAGTTGCCGACAGACATCAGTTTTCACTGATACTGATGAACCCTCTCAATCTAACAGGGAATTGGGAGCGGGGTGTCAACCAAGTAAAAATTGGGGGGCACTGCTCACGCTCCCAACTCATCAACAGAGAATTATTCTTTATCCAATTCTTCAATTAAGCTTTACTATTCTTCTTGCCTATTTATCATTAGGAAAAACAAATATTATGATAGATAGAGCATCCATTAAGGCCATGAGTACAGCCTCAGGCGTCAAGATTAGAACCGTTCAAGAAATAAAGAATAGTAAACTCTTTAATACGCTAAGTAAGGAGTTGGATATTCATTTTAATCAAAGTCCTTTCAATAGAATTCTTTGGTTCTTAGAGACTGAAATGAATACCATCGTTGAAACACCCAAAGGAGGTGTGTTAAAGATTCATAACTCATTAGATATTCAGTTCATTGATGGGTCGGTGATAAGATTTTCTCCCGATAAGGAGGATGGATTAGAGCTTACTAGAATTTTGATTCCTGAGAAGAATAGGGGTAAAGGACTCGGGGTGGACTATATGGAACTAGTTCTTTCCTCTATTGAGGATGTATTAGGTTTTATACCAAGGATAGTTTTAGAATGTACGGGTGCAATTGGGGCGATTCACAACTATGAGAAACTGAGTTTGGATGCTCAGGTACGGTTTTTTCAAAAGTTTGACTTTCTAATAGTAGAGTGTGATTTACGAGACGGTTATGCTCTAATGGAACGTCCCCAAGGGGGGAGGGGGTGGCCCCCTCCTCGTATCCGTCCTTCCCCCCTTCCATGAGAAAGGATAAGCATACCCATCAATAGCCAAAATGAAACTTTTATGAAAAACAAGAATTACAAAGACCATGTAAAGACATACAGAGACCATGAAGGCAATTTAGTCCTCAAAATATGTGATAAAGGACTTAACTGTCCTGTTTGTTTTAAGGTATTAGACAGAGTAACCAAAAAAGAACTTCAGGTATATGCAGAGGAGAAATTCAAAATTGAAAATCAATACTTACTCCCTTTGGAGTGGACGATTCCCCTTTCATCTATAGAACTAGACCCCCATTTATTGGATAAACTTGAAAATGGGATTAAAAATTTTCTGAAAAAAAATGAAAAGATGGATGCTATCTGCAGGTTGGACCTCAATCATGATTTATCATCTATCAACGTCTCCTTATTAATTATATCATCATTGTTGACAAGTCTTAGGGTGGACAAGGAGACCCTAAGTGATTGGACCATCTCTTATCCGACTCAAGTTTATTTCAGAGATGTTGAATGGGTGGATAAATATGAATTCTATGTATGGGCAGCACCCTTTTCATATGGTAAAGAAGAACTAGACTTTATATCCGAACTAAGCGAGGAAAGCAAACTCAGGACAAGATTGGAAAATAGGGTGGTCATTATTGAGGGGGACAAACCCCTTTAATAAGGTTCTTAATTCAATTACAACCTCCCATTACGCACCTAATTTGCTGGAAAATACCACTAGAGATTTTTAATTAAGACCCTCAGAACGGGGTTTTTGGTCTGAAAGGGAGGGTACCCTTCCGCGCGCGGGTACCATATATATAGAAAATCCTCAAATTCTCCACTTCTACTCAATTGAGGTTTTTTAAAGTGAGGAAATCTTATCTTTGACCTTTAAATAAGTAAAAGAGGGTAAAATGTTTTTCTTTTTATTAAATCAAGGTCCAGTTTCCAAAGATGAGTATATCGCACTCAAAGCAAAGCGAGAAGAGTTAAGAGCTCAGATTGAATCACTGATGACTTCATTAAGACTTACGGAAAGTCGGTTTGAGTTACTGGAGGCCATCTACAATCCCAACATCAACATCGTAGAAGTGAACAACAAGAGTATGGGACACAGGTATATCGGTCGCTTCAGCATCCCTGACATTGAGGGGAAGCGTCAGCGATTCACGGTTTCTGTTGCCCATGCGGATGATTTCCCTGACAAGAATGACCCGAAGTTGTTGGAGTTGGCCAAAGAGAAGTCACTAGAGTTACTGAAGAGAAAGTATTCTTCCCTTTTTGAAAAAACTTAATTTACCTCTTGCAAATGCAAATAAGGTAAAGTATATTTGTACCGATGATTTTAACAAAACACATATTAACTCAAAAATCAACGGTCGATAACCTAGGGGCCGACGTTAAACCCTTCCCTACCTTGATTCGGCGGAGAGCTAACCGAAGTAATGTCAAACTTCAAAATTCGGTTAGTAATGAAAAACATCAACATCAATCAACTTCGTCAAAATCAACTCACAACAACACTTTACGCCGTAGATTCTAACTTCGAGAATCTTGTTTCGTCCATTTCCCTCTTTGGGGTTCTTGAACCTCTCATTGTATATCCTATCCAACAGGAACCTGGTTTCTATCAAGTGGTTTCAGGTAACCGTAGATTAAATGCCGTCACCCAATTGGGGATAACAGAGGTTCCTTGCACCATTATCGCACCTGTTGAACTCACCGAATCACGAGTAAGTGCTCACCAAGAGTATCGGATTAAACAACTATCTGATATCATCCGTGAGTTACGGATTTTGGAGGAGGAGTTCCGTATTCGTCAGGGAACTCGAAGTAAAGACCCTAAAATCCAAATGGCAAAGCAGTACAAGGACTCTCTTGTCAAGGAGTACAACAAGTCCACGATTAACCGTCTTCGTCAGTATGATAAAAAGGTAAGAGAGTTGGTGGGTGATGACCAAGAGGCCTACCAAGAATATTTGAATGAGTTGGATAGTTCAGGAAATGTTAGCGGTTGTTTGAAAAAGGTGGTTTCCAAATTGGAGAAATCAAGAAATGAGAGTATCGCAGGAAATCTATCAATAGTTAAAGGGGAAGGATATGCAATTCATAAAGGGTCGTGCGATAACATGGAACAAGTTAAAGATGAGACTATAGCTACAATTGTCACATCCCCACCATACTTCCAACTACGTGAATACAACAATGGAGTTCAGAAGTTTGAACAATTAGGTCAGGAAGAAACAGTCGAGGAATTCGTAGAGAATTTAGCTTCTGTATTTGATGAGGCCAAGCGTGTGCTTAAGCATGATGGTTCTCTCTTTGTCAACATTGCTGATAATGTTCAGGGAGGACGCAAATTGGGTGTTCCTTATAAGTTTGTCAATGCAATGATGAAACGAGGTTGGATTTTAAATGACACCATTATATGGAGTAAGGTGAATCCTCTTTATCAAGCGAATAAAAGAACAGTCCCTTCTCACGAATATATCTACCATTTCGTAAAAACTGTGGAGTTTTATTATGACCGTTCATGGATAAAAGGTTGGGATTTCGATTCTCATCACATGACTTATGGAAACCCAAAGGGGCATCCTGCACTTCGTTCAAATTGGTCTTTTGATGGGCATACGATTACATCTATAACTCCTGAAAATCATGAATTGCGAAAGGCTTGTAGAGAGAATGGGATGGCCCTTTCTCACAGTGCAACATTTCCAAAAGAAATTCCTCTAGTGGCTATTCTTAGCACATCCAAACCTGGAGATACTGTAATGGATATGTTCTCTGGAACGGGAACAACTGGACAGGTAGCTGTAGAGCAGGGCCGAGATTACATAGGATTTGAATTAAGTTCAGTATATCTTAAATTCAGTGAATTAAGACTTAAATACCTGACATCCCCATTAGCCGCATAATTAATGTTACGGATTTAATTAAAATTCACATTCTAACTTTTTATAGAAGTTTCAAAATCCCTTTAGGTTAGCCTAGGGGGATGAACTATTAAACTAATTTAAGTTATGTATGAAGATTTTTTAAATAACTATTCGCCATTTCATTTACTTCATCATTAGTCAATCGTTTTCCGTCCTTGATGTATTTCTTCAATTCTTTGACTGAAAAGTATAGCCGTTTCCCTCTTTTCATATGAGGAATTTCCCCTCGATTGACCTTAGTGTAAATGGTAGACTTCTTGAATCCAAGAAAAGCCATTGCTTCCTCTACGTTTAAAATGTCATCGGTTTCAGATTTCGGTGCTACGTTCTCAGCCATCTCTTTTATTTCCGTTTGAAGAGAAAGAATTTTATCATTCATGTCTTTCAGGATGCCAAGAAGTATGCCTTGATTCATGTTACTACCATCTGTACTCTTCAATAAATCAATCAGTTGATTGTTAAAATCCTTTTCAATAAGAGCTGATGGATTCCGCCCAAAGCCTTTTTTCCACCTTTCAAATTCGTTGAATTTCTTAACTAAAGAGATGAACTCTGCCTTTCCGAATATCGAGTTGTCATCTCCATGAATTACTATCTCGTTATTACGGACTTGTATTTTTCCTTTTTGTTTGGGAATAACTACGTCATAATTCGTGACGACACTAAAATCCTTTCCCAATATCCTGCGTTTGAAACCCTTAACTCTGTAATATTTAGGGGTTTCTTCAATCCCCACCTCAACTCCAAATTTAGATTTGATTTGTTGTAATATTTTTTCACTCATAACGGAAAGTTAAGTTTATTAGCTGCTTCATTTTTCTTGTCGTCAATGACTTTGGTGTATATCTGTGTAGTTTGTAGATTCTTATGACCTAACATCTTCGATACAGTATAAATATCGACACCCTCAGTTAGCAGTAGAGTAGCATAAGTGTGTCTAAAACAGTGAAATGTAATGTACTTACCAATATCGGCTCTTGTTACCCAATCTTGAATTCGTTTATTATTTCGGTCTGAGTATTTCAGATTTGGAAAAACTGGTTTATTGGATTGACTTCTTTCCCCGAGGAGTTTTCTTGCTTCCTGACTTATGGGGTGTCTTTCTAAACTGTTGGTCTTCTTGTGTCGAAAATGGAGAAAGGTTCCTGATTTATGGTCATTGATGTCCTTCCAACACAACCCTTTTATATCAGAAAACCGAAGTCCTGACAAGGCTGAGAATAAGCATGCCCTTCTCAGGATATCATCAGATAATGGGGTTGACGCTAATCGTGATAGTTCATCTGATGTTAAAAATGACCTTTCAGACTCTTCTTCTTTAATCCCTTCAATCATACTTCGATAATCTTTTACCAAATATCCATTTGAGTAGGCATATCTTAAAACAGCTCTAAACTTATTAAAGTATGACAATGCCGAATTCCTGCTTAACTTCATTTTTTCTCGCCTCAAGCTTTTTGCTGTGAGTAAATGAGATTTGAAACTATTGATGAAGTCCACATTAATATCAGAGCATTTTACTTCACGACCATTGATAAATTCGATGTAGTAATTCAAGGAGGATGTCCAAGAACCATGTAGGGTCTTTTGTCGCTCCTTTGACAAGCGTTGAAACAAGTCGATAAAAGGTGTCTCACGCTTTTCCCTTAGAGCCAACTGTTCCCGTTCACTTTCACTATATACTTCAGGTTTTTGAAGTTCATTTTCCTTTCTTGACCTTATTTGTTCAGCGATTAGTAGGGTTGCCTTCTTATTCTCTTTTTCGAGAGGCGTACTTGGATTTTCTTGGACATACATCTTTAGAAACTCACGTCTTGTAGTCTTGCCATCACCCCCTGTAATAGGAGGATAGAAATCAAGGTATAGGCTCAATCGGTGTTTGGAAATTTTTTTTGTTCGAAGTTTAACCTTAGTTGTGTTCATATTACAGGATTCATTATTTCGTCAAAATGCTTTTTAGAGATGAATACCTCTCGTCCGTTTTTCTTCTTAGGTACTCCATATTTTTTTGTCCGAAGGTAAATTTGGTCTCTTGACAACTTATACTCTTCCATCAATTCGGGCACAGAAGACCAATCACTTATTTTTTTTCTTTCTTTTATTCGTCTCTCCATAAGGTTGTCAAGATGAGGTTTGGAAATAATTAGAAGACTACCGTGATAAGTGAATGGGATAGTATGCCTTCGTATCAATTGATATAACCAGTGGTAACTTATATTGAACTGGAATTGAGCCTCATTGGAAGTGTAGTAGGAAGTTATAACTGGTTTGGGTTGCTCCGTTTTTATTACCTGACGGGACTGAAATACATGTTCTACATCCTCCTTTTTAATTAAGGTTCGATTGCCAACTTTAACAATTGGAATGGTCCCATTATTTATCAGGTTGTATATCGTACTTCTGCTAACATTCAAGATTTTACTTAGCTCAGTAATCTTTAGGAATGGTTTTGCTTCTAAAATTTTGTAATCTGTCTTAACAGAATTAAAGAGAGCATTCTCTGTTGTCAAGACTTTTTCGTTTCTCTTCCTTTTTTTGTAATTCCTTTTATTGCACTTGGCAGAGCAGAATTGAGTAACGGTGGTTTTGGCGGTAAAGAGATTACCGCATTCGATACACTTTCTTGTTACCGTAATATTTGAACTCATAATTGTCCTATACTGTCCACCAATGTCTTATAGTGTCCAATTTGGGAGAAATTACCACAGATAATTTCCGAAAGAGACACTATGAACTACTCAAAGGTACAAATAAGGTACAAAAATGACCTAAAAACCCTCTTTTTAACGCAAACAGAAACAATCCAATAATCTGTAAAACACTGTATAGAAAGTTGATATACTTTGTTTTAAGGCAAGAATACTTTGATTGTTTACTTTCCAATACAAAATCGCGTAAATATTGAATCAAGGACCTCGTCATTGGTT
>ERZ1047472.2986-NODE-2986-length-11451-cov-5.780537_pt1 | contig 11451 bp, 10 predicted proteins | sample MGYA00383095_ERZ1047472 | MGnify/ENA primary metagenome ERZ1047472 (study PRJEB29581, sample SAMEA5548365) | metagenome | biome: marine; feature: coastal; material: water | depth 1 m | study: Short-term variability in the microbial, nano- and picoplankton...
GTTTCAAAAAATCAGGTATCAAGTATATCGATTATAAAGATCCAGATTTTTTAATCAAATTTGTAAACGAACAAGGTAAGTTATTACCAAGACGTTTAACTGGAACCTCTTTAAAGTATCAAAGAAAAGTGTCGGTTGCTGTGAAAAGAGCCCGTCATTTAGCATTGATGCCTTATGTAGCTGATTTAATGAAATAAAACGATAACTATGGAACTTATATTAAAACACGACGTAGAAGGATTGGGGTTTAAAGATGATGTTGTAACGGTGAAAAACGGTTATGGTAGAAATTTTTTAATTCCAGGTAGTAAAGCAATTCTTGCTACGGTATCTGCTAGAAAAGTATTAGCAGAAAACTTGAAACAACGCGCATTCAAAGAAAAGAAAATCGTAGATGAAGCTCAAGCAATTGCAGAAGCTTTAAAAGCATTAGAAATCAAAATATCAGCGAAAGTTGGTACTGGCGATAAATTATTTGGATCTGTTAATAATATTGATATTGCAGCTTCCTTAGAAAAAGCTGGTCATGCAATTGATAAAAAATTCATTTCTGTTTCCGGTGGAAACGTGAAACGTCTTGGTAAATACAATGCTACAATACGTCTACACAGAGATGTAGCGGTTGAGTTACCTTTTGAAATTATAGCGGGGAAATAACATTCTTTGTTATTAAAATTCATTATTAATAAAGCCTATACAAATGTATAGGCTTTATTATTTTTTATAGAGTTTAATAATAATCAAACTAGAGTATTCGCATACGATTCAAGTTTAGCCTCTGGATGGCAAATGCAATTTGGATTACGCTATATCTTCTAGTGTTAATTCGATCTTATTTTATAAATTTGCCCCCTATTGTTAGAGCGCATTTTTTTTATACAGCATGAAATATACAAGACTTACAAAAGAACAGTTGGAGGAATTAAACCAAGAGTTTATCAATTTTTTAGCAACACAATCCATCACGGCAGATGAATGGAAAAACATCAAGGAACAGAAGCCCAAAGTGGCAGAAGAAGAATTGGATATTTTTAGCGATTTGGTTTGGGAAGGCGTGTTGTCAAAAGTGGAATATCTAGAAAATATAGCGCCGCAGCACATGTATCTATTTAAGGTCGATGGATCACAGTTGCGATTGATTGGTCTGAAAATAAAGAAAACAGACATCGATTTGACTACTAAAGAAGGATTTTCTTGGTTAAGAGAAAATTTGATGTCTGACGAAGTCGAATTGTTCAATGCGGATAAAACGCTTGAAGCCGATAAAAACATCAAACTATTTGAACTCATCGTCCAAGGATCTAACATTACAAAAGGGGATCTTTATAAGTATTTAGAAGATCTAATAGGATAGGTTCTCAAAAAGAGAGATATTTGTTAATTAAAGCAACACCATGGTATCTAAACCACGTATATCCAAAGGGACCAGAGATTTTTCTCCAAAGCAGTTAGCAAATCGCGACTATATTTTTAGTACCATCAAATCAAATTTTAAGAAATTTGGATTCCAACCCATTGAAACACCTAGTTTTGAGTTGTCGGAAACCTTATTAGGAAAATACGGAGAAGAAGGCGATCGCCTTATTTTTAAGATTTTAAATTCAGGTGATAAAGTAAAAAAAGCTGACTTACAAGCCCTTGAAGAGGGTAATTTGGCTCGTTTTTCAAATTCACTTACAGAAAAAGCACTGCGTTACGATTTAACCGTGCCCTTTGCACGCTATGTGGCTCAATATCAAAATGACATTGTTTTTCCATTTAAGCGCTATCAAATTCAACCTGTTTGGAGGGCCGACCGTCCCCAAAAAGGACGTTTTCAAGAATTTTATCAGTGTGATGCCGATGTTGTTGGTTCAAAATCATTGTGGCAAGAAATAGAATTTATTCAATTATATGATGCTGTTTTTTCAGATTTAAAACTTGATGGCGTCACCATAAAAATAAACAATAGAAAAATACTAGCTGGCATCGCCGAATTGATAGGCGCTCAAGATAAGCTGATCGATTTTACAGTGGCTTTAGATAAGCTCGATAAAATTGGTGCAGAAAAAGTCAAAGAAGAAATGCTTAACAAAGGCATTGATTCTGATGGGATTTCTAAATTAGAACCGTTGTTTAGTCTCACTGGTGATTTCTCCAAACAATTACAAAGCTTAAGAACGATTTTAAGCTCCTCTATAGAAGGGATAAAAGGCGTTGAAGAACTAGAATTTATCGCGTCGTCAGTAGCTGCAATTGGACTTAAAACCGCTCGCTTACAAATGGATGTCACCTTAGCACGTGGTCTGAATTATTATACAGGCGCTATTTTTGAAGTCTCTGCTCCAGATTCTGTACCAATGGGATCTATTGGTGGGGGAGGGCGATACGACGATCTCACCGGGATATTTGGGTTAAAAGATGTGAGTGGAGTTGGAATTAGTTTTGGATTGGATAGAATTTATTTAGTTCTGGAAGAATTAAACTTATTTCCAACCGATAAAACGACGTCTACCAAAGTGCTTTTTACCAATTTTGGAACTTCAGAAAGTTTATACTGTTTAAAAGCGATGACAATTTTGCGAACAAAATCTATTGCGACTGAGCTCTATCCTGATCCAGCAAAATTGAAAAAGCAAATGGTGTATTGCAATAAACGTGAAATACCTTATGTTGTTATGGTCGGGGAGGCCGAAATGGCGCAGGATAAATTCATGTTAAAAAACATGAATTCAGGAGATCAGCAGTTAATAACGCTTGATGAACTTATCAAAATAGTTTCATAAAATTATAAAAAAAACCCTTGAAAATCTCAAGGGTTTTTTTGTAGCGAGAGCGGGGCACGATCCCGCGACCTCCGGGTTATGAATCCGACGCTCTAACCAGCTGAGCTACCTCGCCATAAATAGATGGCTGCAAAGATAAAAACAAAATAACGCCTCACAAGTAATTACCCCCTAAAAAAAATTAAAATTCATTTCAGTTGTAACCAATTAATGTATATCTTGGATTTTTTAAATTTTAAAACACCTAATGAGCGATAAAATTAAGTTTGAGTTAGAATTTCCAATACAAGCATCCCCACAATTGTTATTTCAATACATCTCCACGCCATCAGGAATGTCTGAATGGTTTGCCGATAATGTGAATTCTAGAGGTGAATTATTTACCTTTATATGGGATGATTCAGAAGAGGAAGCAAAATTGTTATCAAAAAAAAATGGTGAACGTGTAAAATTCAAATGGCTTGATGACGATGATGATCAATCTTATTTTGAAATTAGAATTCAAGTCGACGGTATCACAAAAGATGTTTCATTAATGGTCACCGATTTTGCAGAACATGACGAAGTTGAAGAAACAAAAATGTTGTGGGACAATCAAATATCTGATCTTAAACAAATCTTAGGCTCTTCTTAAGCATTTTTTATTTTTAAACTATATTTGTCCTGTTTATTCAGGACTTTTTTTATGATTAATAGTAACGGCGAATTACTTTCGGAACAACAAGCAAAATTATCGGTTTTCAATCGAGGGTTAGCTTATGGAGATGCACTTTTTGAAACCATTAAAACTTTAAACGGAAAAATTTTATTCTGGGAAGATCATTATTTTCGATTGATGGCTTCCATGCGCATCCTTAGAATGGAAATTCCGATGGAATTTACGCCGGAATTTTTAGAATCTCAAATTCTAGAATTGTTGAACCATAACACTTCAAACTCAAACTCATTCAGAGTTAAATTAACCGTGTTTCGAAAACAAGGTGGATTTTATACGCCCCAAACCAATGATGTCAACTATTTTATTACGGCAGCATCTTTAGAAACTGATTTATATTTATTGAATCCTTCAGATTATAGAGTCGAATTATTTAAAGATTTTTATGTCACCCCTGGTCTTTTATCAACGTTAAAGACCAATAATAAGGTACTTAATGTTTTAGGGAGTATTTATGCCAAAGAAAATCAATATGAAAACTGTTTGTTGTTAAACACCAATAAAAGCATCGTAGAGGCACTTAATGGGAATTTATTTTTGGTAAAAGGAAACATCATTAAAACACCGCCATTAGAAGATGGATGTTTGAAAGGAATTATGCGGAAGCAAGTCCTAGAAATTCTTAAAAAATTATCAGAATTTGAGTGTATTGAAGCATCTATTTCGCCTTTTGAATTACAAAAAGCAGATGAGTTATTTGTAACGAATGTCGTTCAAGGTATACAACCAATCACTGGGTTTAGAAAAAAGAATTTTTCTTCCAGAGTGAGTCAAAGTATTTTAGCAAAGCTAAATATGATGGTTCGACTGTCTTAGTTGTAAGATGGGTTTTCAGGGGCATTGGACCAGATACTATAATCACCCCCAAGTTCGAGCATTTTTTCTTTCCAATAGTTAGTATTTACTTTTTCAATAATACTTTTATTGTGGATGTTTTCTGAAAGAATCCACGTATTTGCTAACAGCTCTGATGTTAATTGGTTAGTTTCCCAACCAGAATATCCAAGGAAAAAACGAATATCAGAATCATTTAATTTGTTTTCTTGAATTAATTCGGTCACTTTTTCAAAATTACCCCCCCAATATAATCCTTGTGAAATTTCAATACTGTTTGGAATGAGTTCTGGGATTTTATGAATGTAATAAAGGTTGTCCTGTTCAACAGGACCTCCATTATAAACTTTATAAGGTAACTCTATTTCAGGAATTAAATCTTGAAGTGTGAACTCTAAGGGTTTATTTAAAATAAATCCAATAGAGCCTTCTGAATTATGGTCTGCAATAATAATTATAGATCTATTAAATGACATATCGCCAATAATAGAGGGTTCTGCAATTAATAAATGACCTTTCTTTAAATTGATATTTGATATCATCTCCTCTATATTTCATATTAAATATAGGAAATTTATTTTAAATTGAAAAATTCAATTCCATTTCTAGTTAATTGATCACTATATCAACCCAAATATTTTTATAATTTTAGAATTTACGAGTTAGACAAATAGGCTATTTTCATCATCACTAAATTTATTTTAGTTCATTAGAATCTACATAATAATCACGATCTAACACAATTTGATCTGATTTGATGGGCATTTTTTTCCATTCCACAGTAGGATATAACTTCTTTTTTTCTTGATCAATTTCTATTTCAATAGGCATTTTAAAATTCTCTACGACATTAATCCAACGATAGCTCAATTCTTTATTTTTTATCGAATACTCTAAAGTTGGAATTCGGATATCACGTAGATATTGATTAAAAAAGGCGGTTAAATCTAAACCAGATTGATCACTAATATAGGATTCAATCTCTTTTGTGGTGACTGTTTGATGGTAGAACGTTTTATTTAACCCTCTTAAAATTTGGCGCCATTGCACATCACCTTTTACGAGTTGACGTAAGGTATGAATCATATTTGCCCCTTTAGGGTACATATCGGAAGATCCTTCAGCGTTAACATTATAAGTACCAATAATTGGTATTTCATTTTTGATCCTTGATCGGGTACCAGTCACATAATCAGCCCCAGCTTCGGTTCCATAATAATATTCTACAAATATATTTTCTGAGTAAGTTGTGAAACTCTCATGAATCCACATATCGGCGATATCTTTATAAGTAATATTATTTGCAAACCATTCATGACCCGATTCATGGATAATGATATAATCAAACTTTAATCCCCAACCAGACCCTGATAAATCTCGTCCTAAATATCCTTTTTTATATTGATTTCCATACGTTACAGAACTTTGGTGTTCCATTCCTAAATAGGGTACTTCAACCAATTTGAAACTATCTTCATAAAAAGGGTAGGGGCCAAACCAATGCTCAAAGGCTTTCATTAATTTTGGAGCATCTTTAAATTGTTCTTTAGCCTTTTTTAAATTATCTCTTAATACATAATAATCCATATCAAGAGATCCTTTTTCACCTTCATAAACTTCTGAGAAATTAACATAATCTCCAATATTAATGTTTACGCCATAATTATTAATAGGGTTTGACACAAACCAATGGTAGGTGGTGGTGTCATTTTCTTTTTCTTCCACAGATAATAGTCTTCCGTTTGAAATGTTCATTAAGTGTTTGGGAACATTGACACTTATTTTCATACTATCAACTTCGTCATACATATGGTCTTTATTTGGCCACCAAACACTCGCACCTAAACCTTGACAAGAAGATGCTATAAAGTCTTTTTCATTTTCATCTTTTTTCCATGAAATTCCACCATCCCAAGGCGCTCTTACGGCTTCCCGTGGTTTTCCTTCGTAAAACACCTCTAAACTGTTCACATCTCCAATTGTTTGTTGACGCGTCAGTTGAATAAAATGAGCATTTCCATCATGTTCAATTAATAAGTCTTCGCCATCCTGAATGGCCTTAGTTAATATTAGTGGCGGCTGCAAGTCAATTTGAAGTCTGTTGTTGGAATCTAAAACCGTGTACTGAACCGTGTTTTTTCCTTTAATAGTCTTTGTTTCAGGATTTACTGAAATGTCTAAGTGATAGTAATTTAAATCCCACCAAGCACGTTCGGGAGTGATGCTTCCTCTTAACGTATCTTGATATGTAAAGTTGTGAGATGCGCCATGATCTAGTTGTGCTTGCGAAGTGATAGTTCCTAAAATCAGGTAGATAGAACAGAACAGTTTATTTATTTTCATCTTAATATTGATTTTTTTTTAAAGTTACTGATTTTTATAACTGATTTCCAAATTCATGAAATAAAAAAAACGCCACAATTTATTGCGACGCTTTTCAAAATTAGTTTAGTGCTTGTTTTAAAAACAATAGCTACTTTCTTCTTTCACTTTTTCAGCGATTTCAATTCGTAAATCTACAATGTCTGGATAGTTAGCATATTTTGTAAATCGTTTAAGTCCCATTAACATCATTCGTTGTTCATCGCCTTCCGCAAACGAAATAATACTTTCTTTTCCTTTTTCTTCCACTTTATCGACTGCATGGTATAAGTATAACTTAGCCATCGCAATTTGAGCAGATTGCTCTTTTTGACTTGTTCGCTTTACATTTTTTTCAGTCCTTAAAATGGCCGATTCTGCCATATAAATTTCAATTAAAATATCTGCAGCAGCAATCAATAGTTGTTGATGCTCTTCGAGTTGAGGGCCATATTTTTGAACTGCACCACCAGCAACCATTAAGAATGTTTTTTTCAATTTCCTAATCATTTCTTTTTCTTCAGAAAATAATTCAGAGAAATCGGGTGTTTCAAATGAAGGAATTCCCATGAGCTCTTCTTGAACTTTGGATGCTGGTCCTAACAAATCAACATGTCCTTTCATTGCTTTTTTAACCAACATTCCAACAGAAAGCATTCGGTTTATTTCGTTGGTACCTTCATAAATTCGTGTAATTCTAGCATCTCTCCATGCCGATTCCATGGGCGTTTCTTCAGAGAATCCCATACCTCCAAAAATTTGAATCCCTTCATCTGCTGAGTTTTGAACATCTTCAGAAACGGCTACTTTTAAGATCGAACATTCAATGGCATATTCTTCAACTCCTTTTAGTTCTGCTTCTTGATGTGTGTTTCCAGCCGCTTCACGTATAGCAATTCGGTCTTCAATATTTTTTGCGGCTCTATAAGTTGCTGATTCTCCTGCATAGGCACTCGCAGCCATTTCAGCTAATTTGGTTTTAATCGCTCCAAAATCAGCAATAGGCGTTTTAAATTGTTTACGCTCATTGGCATAGGTCACAGCCGTTGTTAAAATTCGTCTTTGAGAATCTAAACAAGCAGCCGCTAATTTAATACGACCCACATTAAGTGCGTTCATTGCAATTTTAAATCCTTCACCACGCCCTGATAACATATTTTCAACAGGAACAATACAATCGTTAAAGAATACTTGACGAGTAGAAGACGCCCGAATTCCTAATTTGTGTTCTTCTTCACCTAACGTAATTCCATTTGGATGTTCACCATCATATTCAACAATGAACCCCGTAATATTTTTATCACTTTCGATACGTGCAAATACAATCATCACACTACAAAATCCTGCATTGGAAATCCACATTTTTTGACCATTGATCTTGTAGGACTTTCCATCGGCGGATAATTCGGCGGTTGTTTTCCCAGAATTCGCATCTGACCCTGCGCCAGGCTCGGTAAGGCAATAGGCTCCAAACCACTCACCACTTGCTAACTTAGGGACATATTTTTGCTTTTGTTCATCGGTTCCATACAATGTAATTGGCATCGTACCAATTCCTGTGTGCGCTCCAAATGCGGTACTAAAAGATCCGGTTCCACTTGAAATATAATCACAAGTTAAGCAGGTCGATACAAATCCCATTCCCATTCCGCCAAAGGCTTCAGGAACCGCAACACTCAAAAAGCCTAATTCGCCAGCTTTGCGCATAATGTCTTCGGTTAGGGCATAATCTTTAGCTTCAAAACGCGCTCTGTGAGGAATGATTTCACGATCATTAAATTCCATAACCGCATCTTTCATCATCTTTTGTTCTTCAGAAAAATCTTCAGGTGTAAATACGTCTTCGCATTTTGTTTCTTTTACTAAAAACTGCCCCCCTCTTAAAAGTTGTTTGTCGTTTGCTTCCATGTTTTTATTTTCAGATTTAAGAAGATTGAAAACAGAAAATAGACCCTAATTTAGGCTATTTTAAAACTCCATTGTCATTCTTTGGAATTCTTCTATTTTTTCTTCTAGTATTTTTAAGTTGTTATCGTTTATATAATTTCTATGCTTTGCTACTAATTTGAGAACTCAATTCGAACCTTTCATGCTCTGGAAAATTTAATAATAAATCAGAAACATCATTGAAAATCTCTAAACCCAGTTTCCAAATTTTTAAATTCTTGTAATTATGTCTTTGCTTAGCACACATGTTCTTTTTTATTTTCTCTTATACTCTTTCCTCTTTCTTCTAGTCTCTCTATTTTCTATTTAAGAAATTCAAAAATCCCACACGCACCTTGTCCAGTTCCCACACACATGGTAACGGCTCCAAATTTACCTTGCATATTTTGCTTACGCATCTCATCAAACAACTGTACCGATAATTTTGCGCCTGTACATCCTAGAGGGTGTCCCAACGCGATTGCACCGCCATTAGGATTAATAATCTCTGGATTAAGTTCTAATTCACGTATTACTGCTATGGATTGCGAAGCAAAGGCTTCATTCAATTCAATTAATGATAAATCATCTTGCTTTAATCCTGCTTGTTTTAATGCTTTTGGAATGGCTTTTACAGGTCCAATACCCATAATTCGAGGTTCAACACCAGCCGCAGCATAGTTTACCAATCGAGCAATGGGTTCAAGGTTTAGTTCTTTGACCATGTCTTCACTCATGACCATTACAAAAGCAGCTCCATCACTCATTTGTGATGAGTTTCCTGCAGTGACACTTCCGCCAGCAGCAAATACGGCTCTTAATTTTGCTAAAGCTTCCTTACTAGTTCCCGCTCTTGGGCCTTCATCTTTAGTAACCGTGTATGATTTAGTTGCTTTTTTTCCAGCTGCATCAATATAATTTTGTTCAACTTTAATAGGAACTATCTGATCTTGAAAACGGTTTTCTGCTTGCGCTTTTAACGCTTTCATATGAGAGTTAAAGGCAAATTCGTCTTGGTCTTCCCGAGAAATTTTAAATTGATTTGCAACGGCTTCAGCGGTATTTCCCATCCCCCAATAATAATCTTCATGTCCCGCTTTTATAAGGTCATAATTCAGTTCTGGTTTATATCCTGTCATCGGAACGCTACTCATGCTTTCTGCGCCCCCAGCGATGATACAATCAGCCATCCCAGATTGAATTTTTGCAGTTGCCATCCCAATTGTTTCTATTCCAGAGGAACAAAATCTATTGACCGTGACTCCTGGGACATCGATAACTTCTAAACCCATTAACGAGATTAAACGCGCCATATTTAATCCTTGTGAGCCTTCTGGCATCGCATTACCAACAATTACATCATCAATCCGTTTTGGATCCAAATCAGGCAATTCTTTCATCATATGTTTGATGGTTTCTGCGGCTAATTCATCGGTTCTTTTAAAACGAAAGACGCCTTTGGGTGCTTTACCTACTGCGGTTCTGTATGCTTTTACAATGTATGCTTGTTTGTTCATAGTTATGTTTTTTATTTTGAAATGAGAGCAAAGAGGATAGAGTAGAGAGAAAAAACTTTCAAATTTGTCTCTAAGTAGTGTCGTTTTGGATCTCTACTCTATCCTCTTTATTTCATTTTCTAATTACGAAGCGGTTTCCCTGTTTTTAACATATGTTGAATCCGTTCTAAGGTTTTACGTTCGGTACATAAACTTAAAAACGCTTCGCGTTCTAAATCCAATAAATATTGTTCTGATACGAACGTTGGCTCAGACAAATCGCCTCCCGCCATTACATAGGCTAATTTATTAGCGATTTTCATATCATGCGCCGAAATGTAGTTACTATCTTGCATCGAATCGGTACCGACTAAAAACATTCCCAAGGCTTGTTTTCCCAATACTTTAACGTCGGTTCTTTTTATAGGTTGGGTATACCCAGAATCTGCCATTAATTTTGCGTGTTGTTTTGCAACGGCAATTTGTCGATCTTTATTTACCACCACCACATCTTTTCCTTTTTGTAAAAGGTTTAAATCAAATGCTTCATAAGCTGATGTCGATACTTTTGCCATTCCAATAGTTAAGAAATGTTCTTGTAATACATTTAATTGAACATCGCCTTTTTGGAACTTGTCTTGTGCTCTTAAAGCCATTTCTTTTGAGCCACCACCACCAGGGATGACTCCAACACCAAACTCCACAAGTCCCATGTAAGTTTCAGCAGCTGCAACAACTTTATCGGCATGTAAGGACAATTCACATCCACCGCCTAAGGCCATGCCATGCGGTGCCGAAATGGTAGGGATTGATGAATATCGCATGCGCATCATTGAATCTTGAAAATATTTGATCGCCATATTAAGCTCTTCATACTCTTGCTCTGCAGCCATCATAAAAATCATTCCAATATTGGCCCCCACCGAAAAATTAGCTCCTTGGTTACCAACCACTAAACCTGCAAAATCTTTTTCAGCCAAATCAATGGCTTTATTTAAGCCTGCTAATACATCGCCACCAATGGTGTTCATCTTAGATTGAAATTCTAAGTTGAGGATGCCGTCGCCTAAATCTTCAACAACCACTCCCGAATTTTTAAAGACTTCGTTTGTTTTTCGAATGTTATCTAGGATGATGAAACTATCTTGACCCGGAATTTTTATTTGTGCTTTTGTTGGAATATCATAGGCATAAGTGGCGCCATTTTTTACGGAATAAAATGAAGAACTTTCTGCAGCTAACATTTCATTGACCCAAGCGGCGGGTTCTAAGCCTTCCGCTTTCATAAGCTCGATTCCTTTTTCAACGCCAATAGCATCCCATATTTGAAACGGTCCATGTTCCCAACCAAAGC
>ERZ1047472.2989-NODE-2989-length-11441-cov-4.537678_pt1 | contig 11441 bp, 9 predicted proteins | sample MGYA00383095_ERZ1047472 | MGnify/ENA primary metagenome ERZ1047472 (study PRJEB29581, sample SAMEA5548365) | metagenome | biome: marine; feature: coastal; material: water | depth 1 m | study: Short-term variability in the microbial, nano- and picoplankton...
TGAAACCGTGGTTCACCTGATAATCGTGATGCAAGCCGTGCGAGTCCAGGTAATTCTTGCCGGCAAGGAGGGCACCAGGTGCCCCAGAAATTAAGGAGTGTAATTTTTCCGGTAAGCATGAGTGCTGTGTCACTGGTGTTCAGTGGAACAAGCGAGATTTCTGGAACAATTTTTCCGATATGTTTCTGAGTTTGTTGATTGCGGGTCGGTTCACACCCAATAATTACGAAAAAAGAAAGGATAAAAAGAATTCGTTGGTGTTGTGTAATCGCCATGAGATTCATTGTGGGTGGTGAATGTGTAGACTGGTTAGAAGCAAAGTAATCAATAAAGGATTTTACGAGTGTACGAAGTTGAACTCAAATTTGATTTGAAAGATGACGAAAATGTCGTGAAGCGACTGGAAAATATGGCAGTTTGTTTCCAAGATAGTATGGAGCAAAATGATCGTTATTTCTCACATCCAATACGTAATTTTGCTCAAACAGACGAGGCTTTACGGCTTCGGCAAGTAGGTGATAAGGTTGAAGTAACTTGGAAAGGTCCACGAGTTGATACATCAACAAAAGTTCGGCAGGAAATCGAATTAGGGGTTATGCCGCAAGGACCAACGGGACAGACGACCGTTGCAGCGTGGACAGAATTACTCGAGTCACTCGGCTTTCATCAGGTTTTTGAGGTCGTTAAGACACGAATTCCTGGACGAGTTCATTGGCATGGAAGTGACGTGGAGGTAGCGATTGATACAGTTGCTGACCTTGGATGTTTTGCCGAATTTGAAATCATCGCCGGAGAAGGTGAAGTACCATTGGCACGGGATTGTGTCGAGTCATTGGCACGGGAACTTGGTTTGAAAAATCCTGAATCAGCAAGTTATCTCGAACTTCTTCTTAGGAAGCAGGAGGCTCCTCGGTAGGTCTTCAATGACTCTTCGCAGCATACGAATTACTCAGCAATGAGCAGTGCCACTTTCACGAACAATGGTATTTGTTTCATCGAGTAAAAGCACAGCTGGCTTTGCTTCAACGGCCTCCACAGAAGAGTAATAGCCATACGACATGATGGTGAGCCGATCACCAATTTTGCCAAGGTGGGCTGTCGCGCCATTGAGCTCAATCACGCCGCTTCCGGCAGCGCCGTAAATACAATAGGTTTCAAACCGTTCACCATTTGCTAGGTTTCCAACCAATATTTTTTCGTAGGCCTTCAGTCCGACTCGCTCCGCTAAAACCTTATCAATTGTAAGGCTTCCCTCATAATCGACGGATGCACCGGTCACAGCAGCTCGATGAATTTTTGATTTTAGTAAGCAGATGTTCATGGTTTTTTCGGTGTGGACGAAATAGGGCGAGAGAAAACGATACAAACAGGTTTTGGAACTTTGAGAATCGGTTTGTTGAATGATAGTTTGCCTGTTTTGGAATCAATAGTGAAGGCTGTGATGGTTCCGGATGCTTGTCCTGCTGCATAAAGTCGTTTGCCGCCAGGGGCAATGACAAAGTGACGAGGAGTTTGACAGCGAGTTGGCTCAACACTTTTCAGTGAAAGTTTCCCGCTTTGCTCATTGATTCCAAACAGGGCAATAGAATCATGGCCACGATTCGATACGTAAAGAAACTTACCAGATGGGTGAATGGCGATTTCAGCAGTAGAAAATCCTGTACGTTCGTGTATCGAATCTGGAATAGTGCTGACGGAGTGTATCTTTTGGAGTTTCCCCTCTGCGGCATCAAAGCGAAAAGCAGTGACTGTCATATCGAGTTCATTATTCGCGTAGCCAAAAGGAAGTCGAGGATGAAGTGCGAAGTGTCTTGGTCCGCCTCCAGGTTGCGTTGAAACAGAATTGTGAGGTGTTATCACCGCAGTTGATACATTGAGTTTATGAACAAATACTTTATCGGCACCAAGGTCACAGCTAATGGCAAATTTGCCAGTTGAAGTAGCGTTCATGCTGTGTCCGTGTGGACTTTGTTGACGACTTTTGTTGGGTCCCTTGCCGACGTGTTGAATGAATCCACCAGGCTTATCTTGTTTTGTGGCCACTGGCGATAGAAGGCTTCCGTCATTAGCGATCCCTAAGCAAATAACGCTACCGCTCCCATAATTTGCTGCGAGGAGGGACTTGCCTGTTGCGTCAAGTGAAAGATGACAAGGTCCTTTTCCCAGTGACGGTTGAGCGCTTTGCTGCGTAAGTTGGCCGCTATGCTCGTCAACCTTGAAGCTGATAATGCCGCCAGTTGGTTTGCCATTCAAGTCTGCAATTTCTGAGACCGCATAGACAATGGACAGCGTTGGGTGCAAAGCCAGAAATGATGGGTTTTTTACTTCGGTTGCTAGCTTTGGCTGACTTATTTCACCAGTTACTTCGTCATAACGAGAAACATAAATTCCATTCCCGCGAGGCGGTTTGCCTGTATAGGTGCCAAACCAAACGAAGTGATCTGCATGAACAAAGCCGGTAGGCCAACAAAATAAAAAAAATGTAAGCAGAGACGACAGGATACGACGTATCGTCAGAAAAAGTACATGTTTTTGTAAGCACATGATGCAATGAGTTATTTCAGACATAAGGCAAGGAGGTTTGGGAGCAAAACTCTCACAAGAGTTAGAATAGAACGGTATGATTCCTGAAAGCCTCTAGTGTAACCACTTTTTATGCGGTTGCTCCTCTTTGAAAATAAGATGATTTCATCCGAAAAAAACCAGATAAAGCATGGCAAAAAGAGCCAATATCATTCTAGAGTGGTTGCTCATGAACCCCGGAACATTGCCTGCCTTGTGACGTATCAGGTAGTAGCTCGTATAGGTTGGATTTTTAAAACAGAGACCGTCATTATGCCGGTCGTTCTGGATACATGTGTTCCCTCTGGTTTGTTGCGAGGTTTTCTTCCAGTGCTGAATCGCATTGGAACAAGCCTATTTCCATTGCTTGTAGCTCCATTTGTTTCACGAACAAAATCTATCCGGTTGCTTATAGCTGGAACAACAACAGGATTGGCTCTTTGTTTTGCTGTCTTGTCAGTAGCGTGGTCTCGTCTCGCAACAAACCAACCCGTCTTTCTTGCGATTACGTTTCTTTGCATATACGGTGTTTTTTCCGCAATTAATGGTTGTAATCAGCTCCTTGTTGCAACACTGCAAGGTCGGCTGATAACTGCTGGACGTCGGGGACGAGTTTTAGTTTTAAGTGTGACAAGTGGCAGTGTGTTTGCAATCATTGCGGCACTTTTTGCACTTGGGCCATGGCTCCAAGACCCTCATGGATTTGTGAAAATTTTCGCGGCAACAAGCTTCTTCTTTTTTTTAGCCGCTACAATTCCGTTCTTTTTTAAAGAACCTGAAAATGTCTTGGCAGAGGAATGTAATAAGACGGCAGTTTCTGTTCATCAGCATTCATTTTGGAAGTTGTTTTCTAATGACAGCGCGCTTGTTCGACTTTCAATAGTTGCAGCATCATTCTCGGCAGCCATAATTCTTTTTCCACATTATCAAGCCTTTGCACGCGAGCGGTTTGGGGTTGCCAGTCATTCACTGCTGACATGGATTATCGTACAGAATATTGCAACAGGTCTTGCAAGTCTCGTTGTTGGTCCGCTTGCTGATCACCGGGGAAATCGTGTTGTTCTTATTGGACTTCTTGGCTGCTGTACAGGCACACCACTTTTTGTAGCTGGCCTGTCAATGTGTTCACTGCCGAGTGGTATTCAGTTGTTTTGGTTGGCGTACGTACCACTCGGATTAAACCCCATCATGCTCCGAATCATAAGTAATTATGCACTTGAGCTTGCTCCAACAGTCGCGCTCCAGCCTCGATATGTCAGCCTTGTAGGAGGTGCATTGGCAATGCCATTTATCCTCTCTCCTTTTGTTGGATGGGGCATTGATGTACTCGGAGGTGTCCCGTTTTTCATTGCTGGTGCGGTCTTCATTGCCTTTGGCACAATGATTGCCGTTGGGCTCCCGGAACCCAGGAAAAGCTTGCTAGACATCGAGAAATCAAAAAATTGATCTGTAACGTGATCGCCTTACCTGAAATACTCTTAACTCGACTTTGACAAAGCTACTACAAGATATTTCTATGCGAGTTTTTCTTTCTGCTGGTGAACCCTCTGGTGATCATCATGCAGCACTACTTTGTAAATCTATCAAGGAACAGTGTCCTGAGGCTGTGTGTGTCGGACTTGGTGGGCCAAAGATGGAAAGTGCAGGCTGCGAGCTTCTTGCTGATATGACGCACCTGGCAGTGATGTGGTTTTTTCGAGTATTAGCCAAAGTACATTGTTTCGTGGATTTAGCGCGTAGAGCGGAGAGAAACTTTCTTGATGAACGACCAGACGTTTGCGTTCTTGTCGACTTTCCTGGTTTCCATTGGTGGTTAGCGTGGCGTGCAAAACGACACGGCATCCCTGTTGTTTTTTATTGTCCACCTCAGATTTGGGCGTGGGCAAGTTGGCGAATTCATAAAATGCGTCGACTTATTGATCACGTTTTATCAGCACTACCTTTTGAACACGAATGGTTTGTATCACATGGAGTTTCGAGTACATATGTCGGTCATCCTTTTTTTGATGTTCGGCACACCCCTGACAAAAGAGCAAAGCAGATAGAAGAAAACCCTTTGGTGTTACTATTGCCAGGTTCCCGTGGGCAGGAAATAGAAGCAAATCTAAAGAGTCTTCTGTTGGCGGCGAAGAAAGTCGAACAGGAAATCCCGCAGGCAAAGTTTGTCATTGCCGCTCTTCATCAGCGGCATGAGAAGTACATTAGGGAGCAGATGAATGGTCCCTTGGAAGGATGTTATCCAAAACAATTAGTTGTCGAAGCAGGCAAAACAAGTGAAATAATTCCTCAGGCGACGGTTGCTCTTTGTGTGAGTGGTTCAGTTTCACTGGAACTACTCGCGGCACGAGTGCCCTCCGTAATGGTCTTTTCACTCTCAGGCTTTGCTTATGTCGTTCAGAGTTGGGCGAGACACTGTAAGTCTTTTACGCTGGTTAATCTTTTGGCAATGCCCGAGCCAATTGGAGCAATTCATCCAGTGTTTTGGCCACCGCGGCAACCACCTCGTGCAGATCCAAAAATGCTTTATCCGGAATATCTTACCGTCGCAGATCCCTCCTCCCTGCTTGCGGACCATGTAAAAGAGTGGCTTACTGATTCAGAGTTATACGAACAGAAAGTGACAGCATTGGAACAACTCGCAAGTGAAGTGGCACAGCCCGGATCAGCATCTCGGGCTACGAAAGTCATACTCGAGATTGCAACACGTGGTCTGTCTCAGTCGAATAACGGCGTGTTTATTTCTGGTCAGCAAACTGAGCAGGCGGCATAATTAAAACATGCTACTTTCTGAGCCACAAGAAACGCCCGCGGACTTTCACTTCCGAATTGGTCAAACTCCAGTCCGAGTGACAGGTTGGTTTTGGCCAGCTGTAGGTCTTTTTGGTTGGGGTACATCTCAGTCACTTGCTGGTGACAATACTCGAATGCTGTTAATTTATTTAGCTGTGTGGGTGATTGTTGTTTTTTGTTCCATTCTTGTCCATGAAGTTGGTCATGCATTGGCATTTGCTGTATGTGGTCAATCATCACGAATTGTTCTTTATCACTTTGGTGGCCTGGCAGTGCCGACTGGAGTGCCTGCACAGGCTCTGAAGAAACCTTCCCGTCGACTTCTCGTTTCAGCTGCTGGTCCATTGGCTCAGCTTTGTCTCGCTGTCGTTGTCATTACAGGGCTCATCTTGTGCGGATATAGGGTGCCAGATGCAGGGTTCTTGAGATCAGTACCAATCATTGGTGATTTTCTAGCTGAATCTTCGTCGGCGGGCCAACCTATTCCGACTTTGCTCGGACGGCTCGTTGTATACCACCTTCTTTTTGTGAATATTGGTTGGGCACTTCTCAATTTATTGCCAGTCCAACCGCTTGATGGTGGGCACGTTGTCTTGGAGAGTTTGAACGTATGTGGTGTTTCTGCCGCTGAACAGATTTCAAATTTCTTTGGTCTTCTAATTGCAGGCACATTAGCTCTCTGGGCATATCAACATCAAGAAACATACCTGATGTTTCTGTTCGGGTTTCTCTGTGTGGGGTGCTATCAACGACTGGTTGCGAATCGCGCAAGGCTATGGTGAAAGGGTAAGTCGTGCAAAGTGGTTCAACATCTTCTGTACGCAGTCAACAACGAGCACTTGTTGTAGCGTTGGGCGCTAGTAATCTTTCGCGAGGGTTATCACGGCTTGTCACGATCTGTCGTCGCTGTACTTCAAAGCCAATTGATCTCTTTGCCGGGGCCGGACATGGTCGTTCGTATGGCGCAAATAGCCGTATTTGGAGTCGTAGGTTACCATCAATTCTTGGGAGCGGTCTTTGGAGATCACTGGATCGGTATTTCGGCAGCGATGCTTTAAATAGCACTACACGGTTAGCAGTCATTACAGATATCGGAAATGATTTGCTCTATGGATTTTCAGTAGAACAGATAGTTATTTGGGTAGAGGAAATTGTCTTTCGTCTTCAGCAGCGAGGGTTTGATGTTGTTATTACACAATTGCCAATCGAGAGTATTCAGGCTGTGGGATCACTTCGATTTCATGTTCTTAAGTCAATTTTGGTACCCGGATGTCAGCACTCACTGAAAGCGATCAAAGATTAATCACTTCAGTTAAATAATGAAATTAGTTCTTTATCAAAGAGTCATCGTGTCACCATTCTCCGTCAACCAGGCTCTTGGTATGGAATAGATGCGATTCATGTAAAACGTTCGTGCCTCAATAAGCTATGGCAATGTGTTGGCGATGGCTGGCAAAAAATGTCTCAAGAACAAGATGGGATGCGAGAAAGTGATGAATTTTGTGGCTGGCAAGAATGGTCACGGCTTGGTGTCGCATCTGCTGAGGTGCGATCATTAGGCGGCCTCATGTTTTTTACGCCGCAACCAGCCCTTCAGTTGGCTGACACTACACGCATTTATCTATATTAAAAACAGAGTGTTTTTTGATTCTGGAAGAGCCTTTGCATGCAAGAAAGTGCGTCTTACAGTGTTCAAAGTCAATATGACTCAACTAGTTTACGCTATCAGATTCTTCAGGGACTGAGTGAATTGTCAAATAAGCTTTTTCAAGAAATGGCTCACCTGTTCGGTCACATGTCTCAACTTCGAGTAGCAATTGGTCACAAGGGCGTATGTCTGGGATTCCAAGAACGACTGTTTGTGAGTCTTTTAGTAAAGCATCTGCAATAGATACGAGATCATGGCCTTTCTGCCCTGGGTGAAGTACTGAAAATTGATCAGATCCATATTTTCTGGACCAGAGATAATTCCACATCTCAGCATGCCAGTCGTTCACAAAGGTGGTACTCGCTGGATCGACATCAAAATTGAAATGCAACTCAATTCCTTTGGGTACCACGGTCACTGAATCAAGAAGACGGCACGTTTCACCGGTATATCGAAGTCGTTGAAAGCACCCATCCTTTCCGTTTGCAGGACCCTGCCATCCGGACAGGCCTGTGCCGTAAAGTTGTCCATCAGCAGGATTCACCCGGAGTCGCATGACACCGGCATCCCACTGATGTGGCAATGTAATAATTGCCGCCTGTGTCTGGTCTTTGATGTCTTGAAGCGAGAGGTAATAAAGCCACCCTTTTCCAAACGATGAATGCAGAAGCCGGCCGGAAAGAGGGCCAAATCGTGGATCATCGACCCAAACCTGACCACCACACGAACTGTCAAGCTCCTGCGGCATCCAAATAAATGGTTTATTAAAATCTTCTGGTAGTTCGCCGTTATATTTCTCTCGTAGCCACTGGTCCTGATCAGCATTGATGGGCATGTTGCCATAAAAGCCACCGGGTTTAATAGCTGATATTTTTCCAGCTGGCATCCATGGCCCCTGGTTATCCGAGACAGTGAATCGGCCGTCAGCCAGCCGGCCCATACCGTTTGGTGTGCGTATGCCCCATGCGACAACGTCTGCTTTTCCGCCTTGAGGAGGCACCTTCATAATGGTTCCTGGACGGTGATGATTTGTATGTTGCCCAGCCTTCGCAAGATAAAAATTTCCTTCGTTGTCAACTTGTAGGTTGAAGTTGTAACCATGGAAAACGCACGAGACATCATCATCGTTCCAAAATGATTCAATGAAGTCTGCCTCACCATCGTTGTTGAAGTCATGGAGTCGTTTGAGTCCGTCACGGCACGTGACATATATTTTCTCATCTACAACCTTGACTCCAAAAGGCTCAAAAAGGCCGGCTGCAAATCGATTCCATCGAACCGTATGAAGAGTGTTGTCAATTCCGGAAACAATATAGACATCACCACCATGTGTTGTGATGACAGCTCGCCCATCTGGGAAAAAATCAAGGGCACTTGTCCGCATCCAAGTGTTCCATGGATTAATAAATGGAATAGGAATTGTGTCGAGCGCATACCCGTTGATATCTGCACCTAAGCGGCCACGAAGTTGAATAGGTTCAAGCCACCGCCGAGAGTTTCCTTTCAGTTTGGTTGTGAGATCATCAATGTGTTGACTGCTTGCTCGAGTGATCTGCTGAAATAATTTTTCACGAGAATTTTTTGCAGAGAGAACTGCAATTTGAATTGTTCTACTTTCCACACCCGCAGGAATTTCGAGCACAAGTCGGCCTTGATCCTGTACTTTCCAGACGAGGTTCTCAGTGTCACCTGTAACATGTGCGGCAACACTGGTTACAGGTGTACCTTGCCGATTATTTTTCAGTCGACTTGCAGCATTCCATTCAAAAAAAGGAGGCTTCGGAGGAGGCTGGTTCTTGCTTGCCAGTGCACGCAATTCATCGACAGACGCGGCCCCTTTGTAAATACGAGCCCATTCGATGTCGCCTCGGAAATCACCTCCAAAATCACTCGCTGTTGAACCAATTTTGAGGACGTGTCCATTTACGTAAGGTCGATTGAATCCCTGACGTGTTCCAAGAAGTTTTCCGTCAATAAAGAGCTTTGTTTGATCTTCAGAAATGACCACCGCTGCGATGTGCCACTTTCCGTCACGAACATCAGCTTTTCCGCTGAGAGCACCTACCCAGCCAATATCAAAAACAACCTCGTCATCTCGAAGGAATAATGTTTTACCATTTGGTTTCCATCTGCCACTTGAGGGAGCGGAAGATATCAGGGTTCCTGCTTCAGTTGTTCGGAATCGAACCATAACAGTTCTCTTTGGTGTGCCTAAATCAAGCACACCTGCTCGTTCTGATTCGACAAAGTACTCATTTTGTGTTGAGGCATCTGTAATAATTGCCGCACATTCTGAAGCTTTTCCTTGCAAGCTCTTCTGAGATATTCCATCCAATGTGTAGATTCCGGAATCCAAACCCATTGTCTGAAATCGAGCTACAGATAATTCAAGTTGTTGTGTGCCGGGCTCAATGTGGAGAGTGTGCGTAATACAGGGTCCACAACTTGTAGAAGTCTTCTGTGGTGATTCGAGGATAGCTCTTTCTTCGATCTCATATCGCAGGATTACATCATTGTCGTAGAGCGAATATCCATCATATCGCATGAATTTTTTATCAATTGGTCCACGAGGAGGCTTGATGTCATCAGTGTTGTCAAAAGACCCAGCGTATGCCCATTGCCAGCCGTCAAGACCCGGCAGTAATGTTCCCTCTATCTGGGGCATTTGTTCACCACGCTGACGATAGTGATGCGTTCCACGTAAGTCGAGAAAACCATCTTCCCAGACTCCGACAAGTTTCATGCGGTGCAGATCGTAGCTCGCCGTTGTCGTCTCATCGAGTTTTATTGTCAAAGCGTTATTGACTTGTGTTCCTATCTGAGAACCGAGAGCAGGGCCGAAGTCACGTGGTTTGTATTCAGTATGATCACCGAGGCTTGTACCTTTTGGTAATTCTGCCAAATAGGCTGCATCAATAGTGTTGTACTGTGGATTGCTAGGTTTTATCAGCGCTTCACGTATGTAATGAACCACCTGATATCGCTCTTTTGGTGAAAGATATTGCACTGCCGCCATCAGCCCGCGTCCCTTGGTGAGTGTCATAAACATACTGTACGGATCAGAGCCGTTTTTTAGAGGTTCTGTTCCGAAGGCTCGGGCAAGAGGCATTGTTGGTTCATTACCGTTTGCCCCGTGGCAGTTTTGACAGTGGCTTAGATATATTCGTTTGCCAGATTTAAAGTCCCTGGATCCAAGGTGTTGAAGAATACCTGCGTGATCAATTCCTATGGAGTCGTCTTCAATGACGAGTTCTTCTGGTGATGGGCGGAGCTCTAAAGCGCGAGATGGACCACCGTGTACAACCTCGAATACGTATCGCATAAGGTCGTAAAAGTCGCCTTCATTTCGAAGGCTATCGACAAGACCAGCTGGCATCATTGACACTGGCAGTTTTTCGACGACATCAATGTCATGTTGTGAAATCACTATGGGATGTAAGAGGTCTACTAATTCCCGAAGAACGATCTGCGTATCATTTTGTGATACCACGAGCCCCGTTCGTACTTTCCCATCTGTGGTGACAATAGAAACAGTCTCGTAGCCTTCCCTAAGAGCTTTCGATGGGTTCAGAACAGATTCAATGAGATATGTGTACTTGGTCGAGGGATTGATATCAGTGAGCTTTGGTCCTAGCAGTGAGGGTGATTGTCCGTCAGAGTGACATTTGATGCAGCCAGCAGTTGATGTGTGAAATAAAAGGGCACCACGCATTGGGTCGCCACGCATTTTTATCTGGGCGGCAAGGGCCTCGTTCGTCTGGTCTAGAAGATGTGTAGTGAGGTTTTGGGATAAGGCGTTTTGAGCCCCAGAAACACAAAGGATCGAGATGCAGGCAAAAAGAAGAAGTCTTTCGGCGGAGGTTCGTATCATGGCAATATGCTTTAATGCGGGGTGGTGTATTTCCAGAAAATGTTTTTGAGAAGTATCTTGAGAAGTATCTATTGTACTCAGGTTCGATACGTCTGGTCTTTGGGTGAGTCTTCTTCCTGTGAACCAATTACTTTACTATCTTACGGACTGCTTCATTTTTATGAATTGTATTATTTCTTGACGAGCGACAAAGTAACTTTTTGTGACACACTTTTAAAAAATGTATTAGCGAAATGGCTGATTTCTGAGGGTATGAAAAACCCAGTGTTTCTTTGGCGTGACAGGCCGTGTTTCTTTGGCGTGACAGGTATGTGCAACGTCTTCAAGCAAAGAGAAGGTTAGTAGGTGTTCAAATTCCCAGCGGCCGGGAGGAACAAAATGCCGATAGAGTTCGTATATAAAGGTTTGGCGTTATAGTCCGTACGTGTTTTGGAAAGTTATCAAAAATGCCAGTTATCAATCTCAGAACTGAAATACCTGGACCTCGTTCGCGGGAGCTCTCAGAAGTAAGGCAAGAACATGTTTCCCCCGGGCCGTTTCACACAACTCCGATGATAGCTGCTCATGCTG
>ERZ1047472.2990-NODE-2990-length-11437-cov-5.499034_pt1 | contig 11437 bp, 7 predicted proteins | sample MGYA00383095_ERZ1047472 | MGnify/ENA primary metagenome ERZ1047472 (study PRJEB29581, sample SAMEA5548365) | metagenome | biome: marine; feature: coastal; material: water | depth 1 m | study: Short-term variability in the microbial, nano- and picoplankton...
AGCGTCGGGTTCAAGCACAGCGTCGGGTTCAAGCACAGCGTCGGGTTCAAGCACAAGTTCCACGTGCTTATTCAATAATACCATAAGTTTATTATAATAATATTCATACTCAGGCATTAATGACATAGAATATATAGATGAAGTTAATAACACTCTATGTTTTTTCATATTTTTTTCTAAATAGTTAATAAAATACTCCTTGTTTATTATGAGATTTTTAATCATAATGTCTGTGAAAACCTTATAACTACGTGCTGTGTTTTCTATATTATCAATAACAGACACACCAACATTTCCATATTCGATAATCCTATTATAACAATCTGACCGAACATCTTTACACGTTTCCCATCCAGGTTCGTTCTGAATAGGATATTCGTGAAGTAATGTTTGTATAGACAATAATACTGTGCTTAGTGTACAGCAACTTGTCCATCCAGGACCAGCCCAAGTTCCCAATATAGATAAACATACTTTACCATTTACGTATAAATTCGGGTTGAATCTAATACTATGTCCATATGTTTCGAACCTAACACTTGGTGGTTTCATTGGATACTCCTTAGGGAATTTTATGTCAAATAAATAATTACCATTAGCATAAGGGGTATCTTTTGGACCAATTATCAACGCATTCATTTGATATATATTATCATCACTATAATTAATGAAAATACCTTGTTCATTAAGACCTGATTTGTTAAAGTTTTTAATATCGGCCATTATACGTTTGGTAGCAAGTTGAGCCATAATGATTAATTATATTATATTTATAGTTTAAATAATTATTTTCAATTTTTATATTCTATAGTATAATTTATTATAATTCATAGTTCATAATATATTTTTTACCCCTTTAAAAAAATTTGATTTTACTATTAATATTGAGATATTTATAAATCACTTAAAATATTTTCTAGTTAATTCATAAAATGGCGAATCTTTCAAAATCCCAATTGAACCAATTTTTGAAAAATCATAAAAGAAAGGATAATGAAGAATATACACATACTGCATTACCTAACTTACCTGAAAGTTTCGCGGGGTCTTATTGTATCCCAAAAGAAGATTACGATACTTTTTTAAATCTTTACTATGAAAGTGTATTTAAATATAAAAATAATGCGTTTTTAACAGAAAAACACTTAGATTACAGTCCTATATTGATTGATTTGGATTTTAGATTTCCATTATCAAAGAAGGAACGCGTCTATAATACACAATTTATTGAATCATTTCTTAAAATCTATATGAAACACGTTGAAAAAATTACAGAATGTGAAAATGTAGAAATATTCGTTATGGAAAAGAAAACAACTAAACCAGATGAAGAAAAGAAGATCGTTAAAGATGGTATTCATATTATGATCCCGGATATTGTTACTGTTCCACGTATGCAATATGTATTGCGGTATCGCGTTATAAATGATCCAGCAACAAAGGCACTTATGGAAACAATCAAACCTACAAATAGTCTCGACGACATTATTGATTTGTGTGTGATTGAAAGAAATAACTGGCAAATGTATGGGTCTATGAAATCTAATAATGAACCTTATTTGGTTACCCATATTTATAACTATAATACGGATGATGACCTTGATGAACTTGATATTAAAGGTAATTATAAAAAAAAAGAAATTCTTAATAAACTTAGTCTTCGAAATATAAAACAAGATCAAATTAGTGAAATACACGAAGAAGCATACGAATCTATAGATAAGGATTATGAAACAATGGGTAAAGATTACAAAATGATACGGTCTAAAAATAAACAGAAATCTAGAAAAAAAACTAAAACAAAAAGTAAAGTGAAAAATAACTTGAATGGCGAATTTACACCAGAACAAGAACAAAAAGAATTAAATAAAATTAAGACCCTTGTAGATATTTTAAATCCTAGCAGAGCAGAATCCTATAATATGTGGATACAATTGGGATGGTGTCTTCATAATATTGATTATAGACTTCTTGATGCTTGGGTCAGTTTCTCCAAGAAATCGCCTAAATATCAAGATGGTGAATGCGAAGATGAATGGGAACATATGGACACTTCTGGTCTGGGTTTAGGAACATTATATATGTGGTGTAAACACGATAATTTATCAAAATATAAAGAAATAACATCGCACGACCTAAATATGCTTATTTATCGATCATTGAATGGATCCCATAACGATATATCTCGTGTTATGTATGAAATGTTCAAAGATGAGTTTATTTATGGTGTTAGTAAAAATTGGTATCAATATAAAAGCCATAGATGGCATAGAATTAGAGATGGTGTCCCATTGAAACAAAAAATATCAAATCAGTTGCTTAATGAATATCTTAGATATAGTAATAAACTATCAAATAAAATTCAGACGTTATCGGATGATGATCCCATTAAACAAATTGAACTTTCTAAATTTGAAATGACACAGAAAGTTGTAGGAAAACTCAAACAAAATAGTTTCAAGAAATCATTAATGGATGAATGTATAGAAATGTTCTACAATGAAGAAATAGAACAAAAACTCGATACAAATATGTATCTTATTGGTTTCGAAAATGGTGTATATGATTTGAATAACGATTTGTTTCGTGAAGGTATTCCTGATGATTTCTTGAGTTTTAGTACTGGAATCAATTACGAAGAATTCAATGAAGAAGATGAAGTCGTTAAACAAGTTAAGTTATTCCTAAGTCAAATTATTCCAGTTGATGCAACTCGCGAATATGTATTAACCCTTATGTCTAGTTTTCTTGATGGTAAAATTTCAGAAGAAAAATTCCCAATATGGACTGGTAGTGGTGGTAATGGTAAATCGAAATTTATTGAATTGTTTTGTAAGGGTTTTGGTGATTATACTAGTGTATTGCCTACATCACTTATTACACAAAAAAGAGGTCGGTCAGAACAGTGTAATCCTATATTAGTTCAGACCAAAGGGAAGCGTTTCTGTTATTTTCAAGAACCTGATACTGGAGATAAAATTAATGTTGGTCTTATGAAGGAACTTACTGGTGGTGATAAAATCAAAGCCAGAGGATTATATGTTGATGCTATAGAATTTAAACCACAATTCAAACTTGTATTAGCTTGTAATGACTTGCCTGATATGGGTAATGGAAATGATGATGGTGTTTGGCGTCGTGTTCGCGTTGTGCGGTTCACGTCGAAATTTAGAGATGGCCCAGATCCCAAAGACCCGAATCAGTTTCCTATTGACCATAACTTGTCTGAAAAGTTTGATTATTGGATGGAACCATTTATGTATATATTGCTCCAATATTATAAACACTATAAGAAAGAAGGACTGTACGAACCACCTGCTGTTAGACTTGAAACACAGAATTATCAGAACGATTCAGACTGTTTCTCACAATTCTTCAATGAATGTATAGAAGAAAAACCAGGAGACTATATACATCTTGATATTGCATTCAAGGCATTTATTGATTGGTTTAATATTTCATTTGGTAATAATAGTAAACATCCAAGTAAAAAAGATCTCAAAACTAATATGATTAAGAAGTTTGGACAAAGTGATAGAAATGGTATAAGATTTAAAGGTCTAGGATTTATTCCTATTGAAAATAAAAACGATAATTCATTCCTTAATGATTGGGACGAAGACACTGAAGTCGAAGAAGAAGAAGAAGCTGAAGTGTCCGACACCGAACATGGTTTAGATAATTAAATTATTTCATTATTATAGCCCATATTGTTGTTCCTATTAATCCCAATACAGTTAATATGGTTACATAAAAGAGTATTAAATTAATATTCTTTCGTTCGTGTAATACATTTGAATTATATTTATAGTTTCTCATTTCTGAACTATATTTTTCATCATTTTTTTTTATTTTTTCGTTTTGTGTTTTAAGGTCGTCGCTGATATTTTCAATGAGTGTCTCGTTTTTAAGTTTAAATGAATGTTCAAGTACAGCAACATTTATATGATATTTATATATATCCAGAATTGTATAGAGTTGGGTTTTTTTGTTTTCTAATGCCTTTTCCAATTCAGTTTGTTCATTTTTTTTATCTTCATTAGATTTTTCTTTAGTATTATTTGATGGCCTAAAAGAACCATATCCTTGTATATTTCCCATTATATTATAAAAATATTATTTACTCACAAGATATAGAATTTTTTAATAATATTAAATCATTTATATTGACTATAATTTCTTTGATTTCACGGGGTCGTCCATATGAAGACTTATTTAGATTAGCTTCAATTGTATTAATATTCACCAACACAATAACTTTTTCTTCATTAAGTTTTTTTACTATTGTTGCTTGAAATCTAACATTCGGTTCTTCATAACCTCCTATTGTAAATCCACCATTTTTACACAATACAACTGATCCTTCTTTTAATAAACTAATATTAGTTTTCTTATATGGAACCACCTTATCATAGGAAACCTTTTCAAAACCTAAATTTCCTTTTAATTCAATTACACAGTCATCTTCATCTAATTTCGTTACTTTGCCTTCGACATAAACGTGGAAAAACTCTTTATCTATATATTCCTTTAAAATATTATTCATTTCTGTAAAGTCTTGTTTAGCATTAAACGAAATATTATTACTACGTTGTATTTTTTTTAATATATATACAGGTGCATTAATATTAATACAATCATTTAGAGGGACTTGTGGTATAAGCCATGTATTGTTTGGTGAAGAATTAATAGGACCCATTTTTAGGGCATTATTTTCTTCGTATAGACATTGATTATTGTTAGTAAGTAAATTATTGCCAGTATAACTAAATTTTTGATTATCTTTATTTTCATTACTAATTTTATCAATTACTACATTATTGTTTGATATTGTTAAACCATAGTTGGGTTTAGATTTTAGTCGTATAGTATTATCAATAGTATAATATATCCAAGCATTGGAATAATCATCAAATGATGTTTGGGTTTCCATTCTTAGAACACCTTGATTTAAATCGGTCCAATACGAACTTGGTAGATTAATAGAATTATTTGTATCAATATTAATTATTTGATATTTAGTTATGGATGAAACTATACCAGAATATTTTATTGGAAGTGACATAGGAACACTACTCGGTTCATCTTCTACTATAAAAGTAGCACTATCTATTTCGTTCGCTTTTGGCTTATGTAAATATAGACGTTCATTATAAGTTTTAGGTCTTGTATTAAGATTAAATATGGGATAGTTAAATTCAGAAGGTCTTTTATTATCATTATTGCTATTGTAGGCAATAAAATAACTTTTATCATTACTATACCACAAACTCATTGGTTTTGGTCCATTCACGCCATCAACAGGTTGTTTATATGCCATAGAACCTATATCTACTTGGTTCAAATATTCAAACGCTATTGTATAATAATTAGTCTTTTTAGGTTTCATTGAAGAATTTGTGAAAATATTACCAAGAGCAATATATCCTTCCTTAGGGACCATTTTCCATATATATTGTGAATTATTTGTTTTATAAATTAAAACAAAATCAATTGGATGAGATGTGGCTCCCATAACAATATTAGTATATACAGTTTTAGGGTCTTTATTATCTTCCATTAATAATTGACCATAGCATTTGTAATTATTCTCTGACAGTGGTTCATAAACTTTTATTATGGTATCAGCATTGGTTAGACTCGTAATTAATTTATAAGAGTTGGTGGTCTTAGTGTATAATTGAGTTTTATAATTAAATCCCAAGCGATGTTTTAGATAATATTTGGCATTATTTTTGATTTGACAAATACTTATTGTATTTTTCCCTGAAACAAGGGACTTAACGGGGTAAAATGATGCAACATCTTTATTCATAGGATATTCTTGGAAACTTAACCAACAACAACTATCATTTGAACTTAGGTATCGATTACCTAGTTTAATGCTAATTGTTCCCGCTTTTCCATCTAACCCTTCTTCAATTTCAAAATAAGAGTTATTTAGGTTGTAGTTAGGACTAATAATAGGAAGATTATTTTTTTCAATCATTCTCAAATTATTATAAAGAAGTGGTTTTAATCGGATATTATTATGATTATACCGAAATTGGAATATGACTGGTATATCTATATCGGAAACAGGTTGAAATTGCGAATTAATATTGGGAACCCGGGCTGGGGGATTATAATTGATTAAATGGTTCGGTTTCATTACTATTGAAAATTTCTTGAATTTTTTCATATAAGTTTTTAGATTTTGGTCTATTTCTTGGAAATTCATACACGTAAACTGACACCCCAGATTGAAAGAATCATATGGATTATAATTCATTTTAAAGAAATCGTGTTCCGGTGTAACAATAGTTAGTCCGTTTTTGTTTTCTTTTGGTAAGTTAAGTAATTTATAGGATTTATTGAAGAATTTTAATTGCGTTTTATTACCCGAAAACTCTTCGACGAATTCTATACTACTATTTAGTATAAGTTGTTTATGTGTTACTTGATCAATTTCATAATAATTATCTTCGGAATCATTTTTCTTAGAACCGTTAATTTTTACTATGAATGATTTATTAATACCTAATTTAATGAAATCTATTTCGTCTTCTACTTGAATAAAGTTCTTTATGAATCTTATTTTAGTGCTAGTCATTGATATAAGTGGTTTATCTTTTGGATTTGATATTAATTCTTTTGTGGGTAACTCATGAATGCCAAGTAAATTCAAATAACTACTTGATGTATCCATATGAGTTATAGATTTCAATTTAGATTTGTCATTATTGCTCGTGGTAAAAATAAGTAATTTTCCCATTAATTTACACATTGTAGTTCTACTAACATTAGTATTAAATTTTTCATAAAGAAGATGTCCACAAGTTGATTTAATTATTTCATATAATTTATCTAATGTATTATAATTATTGGATACACGTAAATCCAAAAATACAATAAATGGATCCGTATAGTTATCTATGAATTTTTCACTAAAGGCATATTCACCAATGAGTTTGAAAATACTAGATGGACTAATGCTATTTTGTGATGTTAATAATGTTCCATAACTATTACCCGTTGATAATACTGGTTCTGTATCGTATTTTGCTTCTTTATTGAATACTTGCAAATAGACAAAACGAGCTCCATATTTAATGACTTTATTAAACATAGATTCTGAAGTATAGTCGAGTTTCTGATATCCGGTTAAATATGGTAAATATGCACTAGAAAAGTAGAATTCACTCAATGTTTTATTGGACTTTTTACCACAAAAATCATAAGCAGTGCGTTTGTTATATTTAAGAAATTCTTTTTCGAAACTATTAATAGTGGATTGTGTGCGATGCTGTAATGAAAGAAATTTCCAACATATAAGAATTAATGCTATAATTACACTTGTAATTATGTAAAATTTGTTAGTATTTACAAATGTTCTTACATTATCCATTAATAAAATATTAGATTTTAATTATAAATTAAACATTGTGTCAAGACTCATTACTATTTTTTCCCTATCCGAAATAGGGTCTTCGGCGTTATTTTCTTGCTTTTTTTGTGTTTCGAATTTTATAGTTTGGCGTCTTCGCTTCCAAGTGAATTTTTTCTTGGATAAAACAAGGAAATTTACCTTTGAAATGACCTGAATTATAGTTTCACGTTTAACAATACTAGGTTGATTAATATCTAATAGTTCATTAGCGCATAATAATTTAATAGCATGAATAATCATCGTGATAGATTTTGATTTTGTATATTGGTACAAAGATAACTCAAAAAGATTACTTACTAATGATTGTTTTTTACTATTACTATATGATTCATTAAGAAAGATATACCATACATACATATTGAAATCAGTATAATATTTCTTTGATAATCCTTCTACTTCTCTAGAAGCACAAACAAATTTTTTATTTTTGTCGTAAGTAATAAGCCAATTAAGAAAATACAATGCTTCATTCACATTCTTGTTACTAACACGGTCCCAAAGTTCATTTAAAATAATATTTACCACAACTGGGTCATTTTTTTGAGAGTATTTACTTATTACCGATTGGTCACGTGCCTTTAATTTTTTGATAAAGAATTCGTTTTTAAAATCATTATTACATAATTTCGGTAATATTGTTGCCTTAGTCTTGTTAGAAAAAGATAAAGCAAGTGCTATTTCTATTAAATGATTGCGTATAGTTTGATTATTGATTGCTTCTTTATTTGATAAGTTTAGATTTTTATAATAAGTATAACGATTACATAAGAGGTTTGGTAAATTCGGATTTAATATATTAATGTGTTTACTAGAATATAAAATGAATTTTTCGTATAGCATACTGGTTTGACAACTCAATAAGAGTTCAATAGTCCAAATACACGTTTCTTCTATTTTATATGTTTCAATAGATTTAAACAAGGCCTTAAAAACGTCTAGTTTTTTATATCCACTAAATGTTTCCATATGAAAATCTTTTTGTTCTCGTATGTCATCAATTAAAAAATTATCTGGAATTCCCATAAAAAATAAATATAAAAAATTAATTTATAATAGCCTCATAGAACAACATTTTAATCCTTATTAACATCATCCTGAGCATTATTGTCACTATCATTAGAATATTGTTGGTTATTTGTTAAATCTTCGCCACAATTAATTTTATTCAATGAATAAATTAATCCAGGGAAGTAAAACATAGCGGTTAATATAAGTGATATAAATATTTCAATCGGGTTCGGGAATCCGGCTCGTAATTGTCTATAAGTTATTCCCAAGGGTGGGAAAAATATTGTTAATAATGTTAAGAAGAATTTTTCAGGAATACATAAATCTTCAGCAATAAACCCACCATGCATTACAGTATCATACGTGCTATAAGCATTATAACCCATTTATATTAAATGTAGAAATTTATTTTTACTTTGATTCATAATATTTTTTCAGCTTAAGCTTTTTCTGCTGCTTCTTTTTTTTCTGCTTTCTATTCTAGTTTTTTCGGCTTTCTATTCTAGTTTTTTCTGCTTCTATTCTAGCTTTTATTTCTGCTTCTATTCTAGCTTTTTCTGCTTCTTTATCTTTTGCTGCTTTTTTTGCATTTTCTACTCCGTCTTTAACTTTTTCGTCGACATAATCTTTAGGCTTATCATAAAGATATTCTTTAGGCATATCATAACCATATTTTTTTACACCCTTTTCATAACCATATTTTTTTACACCCTTTTTATAAACAGTATCTCTTAAACCCGATTCATATACATCTTCTTTAAAAAATTGTCCCATTTTTTTTAGTTGTCCTGCTGGTTCAGCTTCTTCAAATACTTGGTTAGGTGATTTAGATTCGTTTATAGGTCTTACCATTATAGAACTTACATTGTCATATAATCCAGCATCCTTAATAACTTTTATTTCCCCTGGTTTTTTCGAACCATCATATTTTCTGTTCCCCATATATATTTTTTCACCACCATTTGTATTGAAATACGTTGGTGTCCCCCTTTGTCCACCAAAACTAAGATCTACAAATAATTCCCGATTATAATTTTTATCTTCAAATAATTTTACCATCATATTAGAACCGATTCTTATTGATGATATACGTTTGTTAAATATTTTAGTTAATTCATCATAATTGTAATCTCCTTCCTTAAGTTCCAGGTATTTACCACGGTAATCATTAAGCAAATAAAAATATACACTATTAGGATTAAGTGTTTCTGGTTCTATTTTTTTGGGTTCTTTAAGAATTATACTTAAAGCTCCTATTTTAGGTATATCTTTCTTTTCACCTAAACGTAACTGACAATTTTTATGTACATATTTATGTGGATCACCTGAAACATAAAATTTCTCTATTAATTTAGTTTCATCCTTAATAACAGTGGTTATTTTATCCGAAAAGTTTTCGTCTTCATAAAATTCCACATTTACATTTTTACCTATTTTTATTGATTGAATATTAGCAAAATTCTCTACACCTCCCCAACCCTTTTTAGCACATTTGCGCATAGACTGAAGTTTGGTGCTGTTTCTCATACTATAATCCCCATACATCAATACGTGTCTAGGTCCTTTGAAACCTTCTTGTTCATAAACTACAATTGAATTTGGACATATAGTTTCATTGATAATGTTTATAGCATATGTCAATCCAGGTATATACATCATTGTTGTTAAAACCATTGTTATAAATACATGTCCTAAACCACTAATACCACGATCAAAGAAAACACCAAGTGGTGGAAATAATATGGCAATTAAAACTGTTTGAAATTTACTCGTTAGTGTGATGGAATTTTTGTTACACTTTCCACCTGAATCTTTGTATTTTTTGGAAAAACCAAACCAAGCATCCATTTTAAAAAAACCAAATGGGAATATTGACCACATAACCAAGAAAAATCTAAATATAGATTTTAATATTGCTAAAAATACATCTTTCCATAATAACAATACAAATTCCATCGCCAATACAATGACATCTACAATAGGGCCTTTTTTACCAAACGATATTTTTTTTTGTGTATCTGTTAGGATTATACCTTTCATTTCAGCTTTATAATCAGGATCGTCAGAATAAGGCACATAATTTGGGTCAGGTGTCAAATCAATATCACGTGATTCTGGAATTTCTTGATTATCTATAATAACACATTTTTTACCTACAAATTTACCATTTATATCATCTACGATAACACATCTATTTGATTTACAATCAGTATTATAATTACAAGGTTGACCATATTTAGGTTGCTGTATTATACATTTGCGTTCATTAAAATAACCTGTATGCTGACAAATATTTGATAGTGAACAATCGCTATCTTTTTCACATTTTTCACCATATGTGACCATTTAATATTTAATTATATTTTATTATATTTTTAATTTTTTTTTATACAGTACAAAAGGAATACAACGAAGCATATATTAAACCTGGAACATAATAGAAATAGGTTAATAAACAGCATAATAGTGTAGGGAAGAATCCCTTTATTATACCTAAATTTAATATTATATATAATGGTGGACATAATACCATTAATAAGGTCCCCATAAATGTTTTTGATAAACAAACTCCATTTTCACCTGTATAATCGCCATCATTAGAACCAGGGTCGTAAGAACCTCCCATTGCTTTACGAACATCTCCTAGAACTGAATCAAATAGACCTTCAATAACCAGCATTAGTCCAGTAGTAATTCCATATATAATATCCTTCATAACTTTCATTGGATTAATAATGTAGTTAATTATTTCAAGAGCTCTCGGTAAAAGAGCCAATAACTTTAAAATATATTCTATAATATATAATACTGCTTCACATACTAACATTATTGGTTCTACAATGGGTTTTATAGGAAACAATACTGTAGATAAAACTTTTCTAATTATACCCAGAACCATAATGTATTTAATATTTAATTATATTTTTAATTTTATTTTATACAGGACAAAAGGAATACAACGAAGCATATATTAAACCTGGAACATAATAGAAATAGGTT
>ERZ1047472.2991-NODE-2991-length-11432-cov-15.064340_pt1 | contig 11432 bp, 9 predicted proteins | sample MGYA00383095_ERZ1047472 | MGnify/ENA primary metagenome ERZ1047472 (study PRJEB29581, sample SAMEA5548365) | metagenome | biome: marine; feature: coastal; material: water | depth 1 m | study: Short-term variability in the microbial, nano- and picoplankton...
CCTGTTCCTGTTTTTGTAAAAAATAGCACGGCAGTACTTACCCCAGCATAAGGTTTAAACACCCCACTCGGCATAGAAATGACTGCCTCTAGCTTGTGCTTTTCAATAATTTCTTTGCGGATGTCTTTGTGGGCTTTGCTGCTACCAAACAAAACCCCGTCTGGTAAAATGGCGGCACAACGCCCGCCGGTTTTTAAGGTGCGCAGGATCAAAGCCAAAAACAGGAGTTCCGTTTTTTTGGTCTTGACCGTTTGCAACAAGCCTTTTTCCACCGCATCGTAGTCCAAACTGCCCTTAAAGGGAGGATTGGCGAGTACCAACGTGGCCTTTTCTTTCAAATTGGCATTGGCTTCGCTCAAGGCATCTCGGAAAGTCAACTGGGGCTGTTCCACTCCGTGCAGTTGCAGGTTCATGGCACCAATGCGCAGCATGGTGGCATCAAATTCAACCCCCATAAACATCTGGTTTTGAAAATGTGTCTGAAAAGCGGAGTCGTGGAACCAGTCGGGATGGTTTTCACGAAGGTACTCACTGGCACTGACCAAAAAACCGGCCGAACCGCAAGAAGGGTCCAAAACAACGTCCGTTTTTTGAGGCTGGGTCATGTCCACCATCATGCGAATGATGTGCCTCGGCGTTCGGAACTGTCCGTTGGTGCCGGAAGTGGCAATTTTACTCAAAAGGTATTCGTACACATCGCCTTTGGTGTCGCGGTCGTCCATCTGTATGCCGTCGATGAGCTGCACCACCAAATCCAACAGCCTCGGTGTGGGAATCATAAAAATGGCGTCTTTCATGTGTTGGGCAAACACGCCTCCCTTGTTGCCGAGTTGCTTCATGTGCTCAAAAATGCCGTCCTGCCGAGTAAACAAGGCGAAAAGCGTTTCGGGATCTTTGTTTTTAAAACGACTCCAGCGAAATTCTTGTTCATCAGAACCGTAGTAGACTTCCTGCAAGCTTCCACCAAAGAGGTTGGCGTCTTGTTCGCTTTTGCTTTGTAGCTCGTCCAACCTGCGCAAAAACATCAAATAGGTAATTTGCTCTACCACCGTTAAGGGATTGGCGATGCCGCCGGTCCAAAAGGCTTCCCATACTTTGTCTATTTGACTTTTTAAATTTCCTGTAATCATCTGCTGTCGCTATTTTTTTGTACTCTTTATTTTTTCGAAGGGCAAAATAAAACGGATCGATGCACTGATCGTGCATTTTACATTCCGGTTGCGGCCTCTTGGCTAATTTATAAAAATAATTGGCACAGCTGCCACCGGTTTTTAAAAAGTTGCTTTTTTAAGGGTCCTATTTAATTTCTTATTGACCTCCTAAAAAAATTAAAATCATCGGTTTCACGGGGCCTGAAACTAAATTTTTTTAATATCCTACCAAAAAAAACATCTCTTAGGAGATGCTTTTGCGGTCTGGACGGGACTCGAACCCGCGACCCCCTGCGTGACAGGCAGGTATTCTAACCAGCTGAACTACCCGATTCCTTTCTGAAAAAGATTCCAAGAGCCTACCATTTCTGGACTTGTCAATTCACAACAGGTTGGCTTAAGTTTCAATACCAAAGAAATCTGCAAGCGTCCCTTTGATTCCGTCTCTATTGAGAAATTATTTAAAATTTAATTTCATATGCGTATAGAATGCACTGTTACTGTCTAATTTCGTCTTTTTTCAGTGTAATTTTTAATTCAAATTCTTGCCCCAAATACCTGAACAATGAAAAGTACCCACCAAAAAATCACCTTTGTTCTGATCACTGCAATGATGGCCATCTCATGCGGCACCAAAAAAAATATTGCACAGATACACAATGATGAAGTTTTGCGAAACCTTCCTTGCACGGAAGCAGGCTTCTACAGAAATGGAACACTCTTTAGCGCCACAGCGATCGGCGAAAGTCAAGACAAAATGAGTGCACGAATAAAAGCTTTTGCTGCAGCGAGCCAATTACTTGCTACACATATCAAAAGTACTATGAGGCTTGTGATTGACAATTACGCAAAATCAAATGAGATCAACAACAAGGTAGAGGTCATAGAAAATTTTAAAGAAGTTGCTAGAATTGTTGTGAACAGAAAGTTAAATACAATCTCTGAAATTTGCGAAAAAGAAACCGAATCTTCCTATCCGGGTTACTTTATATACTACACGACCATTGAAACTTCAGTCAACGATATTCAACGTGATTTTCTCAACAGCCTGTCACAAGACCCGTCTTTAGAAATGTATGTCAACTACGAACAATTCAAAGACACTTTTGAAAAGGAAATGAGCACCTTGAACCGAAAATAACGAAAACACCTTTCTTAAAAAAACACTCTCGATCGCGTTTTGATTGATCGCAACACTTGTGTACTTCAATCAAAAGATTATTTATCAGAAGTCCAAATCAAAGCCCTTTTTTGTGGTCTCGTTCCCTGCCGTTCACTTTTCTCGTAAAGTTGCACTCAGGATACACTGCTCGTCCACAACGTATACAAATAAAAAAATCCTTCCAAAAAGGAAGGATTTTTAACGCGGTCTGGACGGGACTCGAACCCGCGACCCCCTGCGTGACAGGCAGGTATTCTAACCAGCTGAACTACCAGACCGTTGCTGAAAAGGATTCTGAAAAGAAACCTTTGTAGTTCGCGGGTGCAAATATAAGCGGTGTTTTTATCATTCACAATAATTTTGACATAAAAAAAACAGTTTTTCAACAAAGATAAAAAACCAAATCATAGCTACTTCATTTACAACTGATTGCTAGACTTCCCTCTGTAACCTTGAACCCCGGGCCTTTCTTGCGCTAAAAAAACTCTTTAAATGAAATCATGCAACATCCAAAACTCACAAAAAAAGCCTGCACACAATAAAGCCTGTTTTTCGATGGATTTTAAACACGGTTCCTCTATTTTTGTAAAATGAAATTCAAATTGCAGTCTGCTTACCAACCCACAGGAGATCAACCCGAAGCCATTCGACAACTGACCGACGGCATCGAAAACGGTGACAAATACCAAACACTGTTGGGGGTGACAGGTTCTGGAAAAACCTTTACGGTGGCCAATGTGGTGGAAAAAATAGACCGCCCAACCCTTGTATTGGCGCATAACAAAACCTTGGCAGCGCAGTTGTACGAGGAGTTCAAGCAATTTTTTCCAGACAATGCCGTGGAATATTTTGTTTCTTATTACGACTACTACCAACCGGAAGCTTATATCCCTGCCAGTGGTGTGTTTATTGAAAAAGATCTTTCTATCAACGAAGACATCGAACGGTTGCGTATCAGTACCTCCTCTGCCCTTTTGTCGGGAAGAAGAGATGTCTTGGTCATTGCCTCTGTTTCTTGCTTGTACGGTATCGGAAACCCGATAGAATTTAAAAAGAATGTAATCACCATTGCGCGGGACCAACAAATCGCACGGACCCAATTTTTACATCAGTTGGTCACCAGTTTGTACGCGCGTACCGAAACAGAAATCAAAAGCGGGACTTTTAAGGTAAAGGGAGATACCATTACCATTTATCCTTCTTATGGAGAATACGCCTACCGCGTGCATTTTTTCGGAGATGAAATAGAAGAGATCGAATCTTTTGATGTGGAAAACAACCGCATTGTAGAAAGTTTTGAAAGCTTGAACATCTACCCTGCGAATTTGTTTGTCACCTCCCCAGATATTTTGCAAAATGCCATTCATCAAATTCAAGACGACATGGTGAAACAGGTAGCCTATTTTGAAGAAATTGGGAAACATTTGGAAGCAAAACGTTTGAAAGAACGCACGGAATTTGACTTGGAGATGATGCGTGAATTGGGCTATTGCAGCGGTATTGAAAATTATTCACGCTACCTAGACGGCCGAAATCCAGGTACCCGTCCCTTTTGTTTGTTGGATTACTTTCCACAAGATTATTTGATGGTCATTGATGAAAGTCATGTGACCATTCCACAAACACATGCCATGTATGGAGGCGACCGCTCTCGAAAAGAAAATTTGGTGGAATTTGGATTTCGACTCCCAGCAGCTATGGACAACCGGCCGTTAAAATTTGAGGAATTTGAAGGCATTCAGAACCAAGTGTTGTATGTAAGCGCCACTCCTGCGGATTATGAATTGGAAAAATCAGAGGGATTGTATGTAGAACAAATCATTCGCCCCACAGGGCTCTTAGACCCCGTTATAGAGGTACGCCCAAGTCAAAATCAGATCGACGACTTGACAGAAGAAATTCAACAGCGTATTGAATTGGATGAGCGTGTGCTCGTCACCACCTTGACCAAAAGAATGGCCGAAGAATTGACGAAATTTTTGACGCGCATTCAAATTCGTTGCCGTTACATCCATTCCGACGTGGACACCTTGGAACGGGTGGAAATATTACAGGATTTGAGAAAGGGGCTTTTCGATGTGCTCATTGGTGTCAATCTTTTGCGGGAAGGATTGGATTTGCCAGAAGTTTCGCTTGTGGCTATTTTAGATGCCGACAAGGAGGGGTTTTTGCGCTCGCACCGTTCGTTGACGCAAACGGTTGGAAGAGCTGCTCGGAATGTGAATGGAAAGGCCATCATGTATGCGGATAAAATCACCAACAGCATGGAACTGACCATTTCTGAAACCCAACGAAGAAGGGAAAAACAGATTCAATACAATACCAAAAACGGGATCACACCCACCCAAATCAAAAAGAAACTCGACAACAGCTTGGTTCAAAACCAAGGGACATCGTATTCTTCTCTCGAAAACCAAATGGCTGCAGAAGAAAATATGGACTACTTGACCAAAGAAGAAATTGAAAAACGCATCAAAGCCAAACGGAAAGACATGGAACTGGCTGCCAAAAACTTAGACTTTTTAGCTGCTGCTCAATTGCGCGATGAAATTGCTGTTTTGAAAAAGAAACGCTGATTCTTAAAAAAAACACTCGGAAAAGGAACGACTAAAAAAATGGGATTGTATTTTACAAGGCTTCTCCCAATTCTTTTAATTTTTCTGTATTCTCCGCCAATTTCAATTCTTCTACAATCTTATGAATGTCTCCATTGATTACTTTGGACAAGTCGTACAAAGTCAATCCAATACGATGCTCCGTCACACGCCCTTGCGGATAATTGTAGGTTCTAATTTTTGCAGATCGATCTCCACTGGAAACCAAAGAATTTCTCTTTTGAGCATCGGCTGCTAATTTCTTTTCCAATTCTTGTTCGTACAAACGAGAACGCAATACTTTCATTGCCTTGTCCTTGTTTTTGTGTTGCGACTTCTGGTCTTGACACTGCGCTACCAAACCGGTTGGGACGTGTGTCAAACGCACTGCAGAATAGGTCGTGTTCACAGACTGTCCTCCAGGTCCTGAAGAACAAAAATAATCGATACGGATATCGCTCATTTTCATATCAATATCAAATTCTTCCGCTTCGGGCAACACCATAACCGTGGCTGCAGAAGTATGCACTCTTCCTTGGGTTTCTGTCTGAGGTACCCGCTGTACACGGTGCACTCCGGATTCAAACTTCATGTCTCCATACACATCAGGTCCCGAAATACTAAAAATAATTTCTTTAAACCCTCCAGAAGTTCCTTCGCTGATATCTTCTACTTCGGTTTTCCAACCTTTATCGGAACAATATTTGGTGTACATACGGTACAAATCTCCTGCAAAAATACTCGCTTCGTCTCCCCCTGTCCCTGCTCTAATTTCAACAATGACATTTTTCGCGTCTTCTGGATCTTTTGGAATCAACAAAAATTTAATTTCTTCTTCCATTTTTGGAATCTGACCATTGGCCTCGTCCAATTCCATTTTAGCCATGTCTACCATCTCTGCATCTGACCCGTCTGAAATGATTTCTTTGGCTTCTTCTATATTGTTCAAAAGTGTCTCGTATTCATTTGCTTTCTCGACAATTTGACCCAAATCTTTGTACTCCTTATTGAGTTTTACATAACGCTTTTGATCCATGATAATATCGGGTTGAATGATCAAATCCGACACCTCGTCGTAACGTTGCTTGAATATTCTTAGTTTGTCTAACATCTTCTGTATACTTTATTCTATTGGCAAATTTAGGTATTTTTTTATGGCTTTTTTACACATGAAAAGACCAGCTCGAAAGCCAGTCTTTTGTTTGTTATTTAAAAAAAAGCTAATATTCGAACGTTCCGAATTCGCTGGAAATGGTTAATTTTTTTGTTTCAGAAGCTTCCACGCGTCCCACAATTTTAGCATCGACATTGTATGATTTTGAAATTTCGATGATCGAAGCTGCAAGTTCTTCGGGAACGTAAATTTCCATACGGTGCCCCATATTGAACACTTGGTACATCTCTTTCCAATCTGTTCCGGATTGTTCTTGTATCAATTGGAACAAAGGTGGCACGTCAAAAAGGTTGTCTTTGACAATGTGCAAATTTTTTACAAAGTGCAATATTTTGGTTTGCGCACCTCCACTACAATGCACCATTCCATGGATTTCTTCAGGAGAATAGGTGTCCAAAATTTCTTTGATAATCGGCGCATACGTTCGGGTAGGTGACAACACCAATTTCCCTGCATCAATCGGAGCATTTTCTACAGCATCTGTCAGTTTCACTTTCCCAGAATACACCAAGTCTTCAGGTACTTCTGCGTCAAAACTTTCGGGATATTTCTCTGCTAAATAGTTATCAAACACATCGTGTCTAGCGGAAGTCAATCCATTCGACCCCATGCCTCCATTGTATTCTTTTTCATAGCTAGCTTGTCCAAAGGATTCCAAACCAACAATCACATCACCTGCTTTGATATTTGCATTGTCTACAACATCTTTGCGTTTCATACGTGCGGTCACCGTAGAATCTACAATGATGGTACGCACCAAATCTCCTACATCGGCTGTCTCTCCTCCCGTGGAATGGATCTCAACACCGAACTTTTTCAAGTCAGCTAACAATTCTTCGGTTCCATTGATAATGGCAGAAAGAACTGCTCCTGGAATGCGATTTTTATTTCGACCTATAGTAGAAGACAACAAAATATTATCTGTGGCTCCTACACACAACAAATCGTCGATATTCATGATCAAAGCATCTTGCGCAATACCCTTCCAAACGGAAATATCTCCTGTTTCTTTCCAATACATGTAGGCCAAAGATGATTTTGTCCCAGCACCATCAGCATGCATGATCAAACAATAGTCCTCGTTTCCGGTCAAATGATCGGGTACAATTTTACAAAATGCTTGTGGAAACAAACCTTTGTCAACGTTTTTAATAGCGTTGTGCACGTCTTCTTTGGAAGCGGAAACTCCACGCTGACTATATCTTTTACTTACGTCTGAACTCATAATTTTTGTGATGCTATGAAAAATGCAAAGTTAATTAATTGAGGCGAATATCTATCAAAATACCCGGCTTTTTCAATGCTTTTTTCATCTATTCCTTTTTTGCGATCCAAAGACCTCGTCTTCGAGGAAAATAGAATGCCTCGCTGCTCATTTCAAACAAGAAACAAAGACTACAACATGTCGAAATCTAGAAAAAAAAGTGTGCCAAAAGCACTCCAAAAAAAACAATCTCATTGTTTCTTTAGTTGAAATCTGTGCGGTAAATGAGCTCTAAAAACGACTTTTTTTATTCCATATAATTTAATAAAATAAAAATGAAAATGTGATATCCTAAATTTTTGTAACTATTTATTAGTGAGTCTTAAAAAAGTCTATTTCTACGTATATTTACGTAAATTAAATATGAGTCATCAAAAATTTAGCCGTATATTTGCCCGAGAAATCAATAAAGTATATTAATAACGTTACCTAAATAGTATTATGGCTAAAATTAAATTAGAGTACCTTTGGTTAGATGGTTACAAACCAACTCAAAACTTACGAAGTAAAACCAAAGTTGAGGAACACGAAAACTTTCAAGGAACTTTGGAGGAACTAGGAAACTGGTCTTTTGATGGTTCGTCTACACAACAAGCTTCAGGAGGATCTTCTGACTGTATTTTGAAACCGGTTGCAATTTATCCAGATCCAGCTCGTATCAACGGATATTTGGTAATGACTGAGGTATTGAACGCTGATGGAACTGCACATGAATCTAATGGTCGTGCTACGATTGAAGATGATGACAACGACTTCTGGTTTGGTTTTGAACAAGAATACTTTATCATGGATAGAGAGACTCAATTGCCATTAGGATTCCCTATTGGTGGTTACCCAGGACCTCAAGGGATGTACTACTGTTCAGTGGGTGGAAAAAACACTTTTGGTAGAGACTTCGTTGAAGAGCATGCTGATTTGTGTATCGAAGCTGGATTGAACTTTGAAGGAATCAACCAAGAGGTTGCTTCTGGACAATGGGAATTCCAATTGTTTGCCAAAGGAGCTAAGAAAGCTGGAGATGAAATTTGGATCGCTCGATATTTATTAGACCGTTTGACAGAAAAGTTTGGATGGTATATTGAATACCACCCAAAACCAATCAAAGGAGATTGGAATGGTTCTGGAATGCACGCAAACTTCTCAAATTCTATTTTAAGAGAATGTGGTTCAGCTGAGAAATACGCAGAAATCTGTGAAGCTTTCCGTCCTGTAACAAAAGAACACATCGAAGTATATGGTGATCAAAACGATCAACGTTTGACTGGATTGCACGAAACGGCGTCTATCAATGATTTCTCATGGGGAGTTTCTGATAGAGGAGCCTCTATTCGTATTCCAATTATCGCTGTAGAAAAAGGATACAAAGGATGGTTGGAAGATCGTCGTCCAGCTTCCAATGGAGATCCATACAAAATTGCTGCAAGAATTATCAAAACTGTGAAACCAGTAAAATAATCTTACTGCACTCCCTATTGCTAAAAAGCGTTCAAGATACACTTGAACGCTTTTTTTATGCTCTGCTTTGTTTCTTACTAAAAGTTGAAAACTATTCTCTTTTCCTGTGCACCCAAGGTTTGTAGTTTTTTGCCTCAGGACTTCTCAACTTATTTTTTTTGCTCCCAAACGTCACCGCAGCAACCTTGACCTTTTTTTCCACTTTCCAGGGTTTGAAATTTTTTACGGACGGACTTCGTAATTTTTTGGGTGTTTTTGTCACGAGCAATGCACTGGATTTGCTCGTATTTTTCCATGGCTTGTAATTCTTTGCTTCCGGACTTTTTAAGCCTTTCAAATGCTGCCCAAACATACTTGACACTGAAAAAAACAGTACCATTAAAATGAGATTTCTCATAACTTGATGGTTTTTGTATATTGATCATAAAACAAACGGGGCCACGACCCAATGGGGTATTGTTGATGATTTTTGAAATCCATTTCTGGACGAAACACTTCCTCACAAAACCAAAAACACCTATGCTACAGATTCAAATTATTAGTTTCGTCATTGAATACGGTTGCATTTACTTGTTACCAAGATACAAAAAAACAAACAAATGTTTATTTATTGCAAGATAATTTGAGAGATAAAAACCAGATATATGGAAAGTAAAACAAAACCGTCTAATTTGCCCAATTTCATTTTATCGAATAAAAATGTCAATGGCAAAACCGCGAAAGAAATTGCCAACATCCAATAAACATCGTTCTGCAACAGGACTTGATCTGTCACTTTTATGGGAGACACGAGGGATGTCAAGCCTAAGACAGCCAAAATATTGAAGACATTGGAACCGATCAGATTCCCCAAGGAAATGGCTTTTTCTTTTTTGAAAATTGCCATTAAAGAGGCAGACAGCTCTGGAATACTTGTCCCTATCGAAACGACTGTAATTCCGATGACTCTTTCACTTACTCCAAAATAAGAAGCCGTGTGAACTGCTCCGGTAATTAATAACTCGGAACCTCCCCAAAGTGCGAAAGCTCCAATCAAAAGATAAAAAACGTTTTTGTAAAGAGGCAATACATCCTCTTCATTAGGCATTTCCTCAAGTACTGCTGGTTTTTGAAATTTTAACAAATACACTAAAAACAGGAACAGTAAAAAGACCAACAACCCTCCTTCGTAAGATTGCAACGTTCCGTCGAAAATCAAAAACAAATACAAAAGTACTGAAGACAGCATCATAATGGGCCAATCTGTTTTGTAAAAACTCTTTTCAACGCTTATTGTAGACAAAAGTACAGTCACTCCCAAGACAAATCCAAGGTTTGCAATATTGGAGCCCAAAACATTTCCAACGGCCAAATCCGAATGTCCTTGCAATGCAGATTTCAAGCTGACGATGAGCTCTGGAGCGGAGGTAGCAAAAGACACAATGGTCATTCCGATGACTATTTTTGGAATCTTCAAAAACAAAGAAAAACCCACAGCGGACTTCAACAACCAATCTCCTCCGAAGATCAATAACACCAAGCCTCCTATTATGTAAATTGCATCCATGTAGCGTCACTTTCTAATTTGTCGGACAAAGATACTTTTTCTGAAGGAACCCGACTTTTATTCTTTTTGTTTTTTTTAAGTTGGGAATTTTCGTAATTTCAACATCTCAAGAAAACAAACTCTATGAAACAACATCTATTCCGTGCTCTTGCCAAAGGCAATCGATTGGTTTTTCCTTCTTTTGGCAAAAAGCAATTGGACATGAGCAAAGCAAAAAAATGGCAACTTGCCATCATCGGATACCGTGCTTTTATCACCAAAAATGCCCTCTCTAATTGATTTTTTATGTCTGAACAGTCTTCTCACATACTATTACATCTTGGCGCTTTTATCGAAATTCAAAGATTGGAAGCAGACCTCGACCAGGCAAAGATTCCTTGTTTGATTAAAAACAACTATGAATCGGCCAAGCTGGCGGGGTTTGGGGCTTTGCATGCCAATGTTGAGCTCTACGTTTTTGAAAAGGACTTTGAAACCGCATCTCAGATTTTAAAAAACCTTTTGGACGAAATTAATTGATTTATTTTCTCAAAATACTTTTATTTTGATGATATATATGTATATTTGCAACCGCTTAACGGCCGCGTGGCGCAACTGAATAGCGCACTTGATTACGGCTCAAGAGGTTATAGGTTTGAATCCTATCGCGGTCACGAATAATAGTACAATTAGGAAAAACGCTCGAGCTTGCTTGAGCGTTTTTTTGTTTTACTATTTTCAGCACGGAGCTTCGTAAGGAACGGTACAGCCAATCCTATAGCGGTCACGGAATCCCATTTTGAATCTATTGATTTTCAAGGTTTTTTTATTTACAGCTATTTCTATGTAGACAACAAGACTCTTGTAGCGCTGATGTATTGTTTTTCTCTGAACTTCTTCAAAACATTTTTTTATCAAAAAAACACACGTTTGTTGGAGTCCAACATTTTAGCCCCCCCTTTTTGCTTTTCAAAATTATCTTTACCAAAGACTGTCTCTAAAAACAGAAAAGCCTCACAAATTGAATATTTGTGAGGCTTGTAGTTCTGTGAGCGCAGAAGGATTCGAACCTTCGACCGCCTCCTTAGAAGGGAGGTGCTCTATCCA
>ERZ1047472.2992-NODE-2992-length-11430-cov-7.414945_pt1 | contig 11430 bp, 5 predicted proteins | sample MGYA00383095_ERZ1047472 | MGnify/ENA primary metagenome ERZ1047472 (study PRJEB29581, sample SAMEA5548365) | metagenome | biome: marine; feature: coastal; material: water | depth 1 m | study: Short-term variability in the microbial, nano- and picoplankton...
AGACAGTTGATTGGTCCGGCACCCCATTCGACAATAGCTATGCAGAACAGCGCAGTAGAAATGAGCCTATTGTGGAGATAACCCAGATCAAAGGGACCTCGGAAACTCACCCAACCCTTTCAACCAGGGATGAACTGGCTGGCTTTGAAATCACGCCTTACCGAGTGGCCACCGGTGCGCTCAGCCAAATTAAAGGCTCCTATGTGCGCGAGGCATTATTAACCGGTTTGGCCATTGAGACACAGGGCACGACAAACCCCTATCAGTTTGGTTTTATTGGTTCCAGCGACACACATTCTGCAGCAAGTCAGAACAATGAGTCAGCCTTCTCATCGAAGCTTGGCATACTGTCCAGTACTGCTGAGCAGCGGGGCTCAATTCCGCAGAAAGGGTTTGACGGCCAGCTGGCCTACTACGGCACCAAAGTATTCGAAACCATTAATCCCACACCACTGGGTAAAAGTCTGTATGTGAAAATTGACAGCGATGTCTATGCTGGCGGAGCCTCGCCTACCTATGGAGCCTCAGGGTTTGCCGCCGCCTGGGCGGAAGAAAATACCAGAGATTCACTCTATCAGGCATTTCGCCGCAAAGAGGTATTTGCGACGTCCGGTCCAAGAATTAGATTGCGCTTTTTTGCTGGCTATAGCTTTGACTCAAGCATGTTGAGTGCTGCCAATGGTATAGAGCGGGCCTATGCCAATGGCGTGACCATGGGTGGCACATTGTTGGCAAAACAGCAGGGAGCTGATAATTCCTCACCGGGCTTTATGGTGATAGCTTCAGCCGATCCAAAAAATGCACCATTACAGCGTATTCAGATTATTAAGGGTTGGGTGGATTCTGCGGGTAAAACCTATGAGAACGTTGTGGATGTGGCCTGTGCCCATGGTGCGGAGGTCAATGCGCAAACTAATCGCTGCCCGGACAATGGTGCCAGAGTGGATATTTCTGACTGTTCCATTAACCCAGAGAAAGGCTCTGCGCAGCTTTCTGTACTTTGGCAGGATCCAGAATTTGATCCCCAACAGCGCGCCTTTTACTATGCTCGCGCAATAGAAAACCCAACTTGCCGCTGGTCAACCTGGGATGCTATTAGGGCTGGTGTTGCGCCAAGACCTGATTTGGCAACCACTATTCAGGAGCGCGCCTGGTCTTCGCCAATTCAGTATTTGCCGCGGGATTGATCCAGAGCTTGGAAGTATTTTTTACGCCAGTATTTAATGCTTAGCCAACAGAGAAACCCGTTGATCACCAACACAGCGCCTACCAGAGGCCAAAATGCCGAGCTGAGTCCGTTGACCAAGCCTATGGGCGAAAACAGTAAATAAATAATTATCACACAGCTGACCATGGTGATAGCCACTGGCAACCCATAGGCCCAGGGCGTCATATCGACCCGGCTGTTGTTGGTGAATTGCCAGGGTTTCTCCATAGGCATCCAGTAGCCAATAGCCAACATAATAATCAGCTCAATAACAAATAGAATGCCGTAGATATGAATAAAATTAATATCTATATCGATCACAAATTTAAGCAGGGCGTAGGCGATCACATGGAAGCAAATAACGACCTTGGCAGCTAGGCCAGGCACCTGTTTGGTAAATAGACCAACCAGTACTATGGTGATCACTGGAATATTATAAAACCCGGTAAAAATACGAATAACCTGGAATAGACCCTCAGGCGCAAACTGCAACAGAGGAGAGACTACAAAAGAAAATAGCGCAATCAGTATGCTGGCAATCTTGGCGACCCTGATCAGTTGCTGATCACTCAGCTCAGTCTTTTTATAGGGCTGATAAATATCCAGCACAAACAGAGTGGCCGCGCTGTTAAGCAACGAATTAAAAGATGAAAAAACCGCGCCGAGCAACACCGCTAAAAAGAAACCACTCATATATACCGGCAGCACATTTTTCACTAAATGGGGGTAGGCTAAGTCTATAGATTGCAGCTCGCCACCATAGAGATGAAAAGCAATAATTCCTGGCACCATCATAAAAAATGGTACCAGCAGCTTAAAGTATCCGGAATAGAGAACGCCTTTTTGTCCCTCAGCCAAACTAACTGCGCCCAGAGTGCGCTGTATTACGTACTGATTAGTGCCCCAATAAAATAAATTGGCAAAAATCATCCCTGTGAATAAGGTGCTGAAGGGTGTCGGGTCTGTTGGTGCACCTATGGCATTGAGTTTTTCGGTATGGGTGGTTACCACCTGATTAATACCTGCTCCCAGGCTGCCATCTCCCAGAGCAATAAATCCAAATACGGGCACTGCAACGCCAATAATCAGCAGGCCAATACCGTTTAATGTATCGGAAACTGCAACTGCTTTAAGCCCGCCAAAGACTGCATAGATAGCACCAATAACTCCCACACAGACAATGGTCAGGGTGAGCCCGGCGCTGTAGCTAACATTGACTAGGTTGGGAATATCAAAAAGCTGCAGCACAGCAATAGAGCCGGAATAGAGTACCGAGGGAATAGTAATTAGGCCGTAACCCACCATAAATAGCACCACAGTCATACGTCTGACATCGTCACCAAAGCGGCTGCTGAGAAACTGAGGCAATGTGGTAAAGGCACCGGATAAATAGCGAGGTAAAAACACCAAAGCCATAACAATGGTGGCGATAGTGGCTGTGACTTCCCAGGCCATACTGCTCATGTTGTAGCCGTAAGCAGAACCGTTAAGTCCAATCAGATGCTCTGCAGACAGGTTGGTTAACACCATGGAGCCAGCAATAAAGACGCCGGTTAAACCTCGGCCAGCAAGAAAATAGCCATCTTTGGTATCTGTAATACCTTTGGTTTTTTGATAGGACACCCAGGCAACAATGCCCATAAAAAATACACAGGACACCAGTGTGGAAGTGATGTAGTTCAGTTCCAAAATCTACTCCTCTCGCTGATTGCAGGGGCCATTACAGAGTGCTCTTTTTAATTATCATCAATAAACTGCATATCCGGCCCCAGAGAAATCGAAGTATCCTCTGGTACAAATGCAGCTATTTGGTTCAGTGACAGTCTGAGTTTATGGCTGCGGCCTGCCTCAAACAGCTCCTCTCCAGGGAATCTTTTCCAACGCTTACCCATGCTGGCAGGCAAGTATATTTCAACTTCTCCCCCAGGTTGCAAACAGGGCGCCACTAGCAGGCTGTCACCCAGCATAAACTGATCTTCAAAACCCCAGGCGGCTTTTTCGTTTGGACAGGCCAGCACCATGGCTCGCTGCGCAGGTAGGCCTGTTTGGCTGGAGGCTTCCATGACCTGATTGAGATAGGGCAACAATTGATAGCGCAATCGAAGAGCCTGAGTCACCGCGGCCTCTGCATCTGCACTGTAGGACCAGGGTTCCCGCGCCCCTATGCCATGCAATCTAATATGAGCAGAGAATATGGCTGCCTGGGTCCAGCGCACGTATAGCTCGTCATCTCTCTGATCTGCATAAAAGCCACCAATGTCGGTGGCATAAAATGGCGCACCTGAAAGGCCCCAGGAAATACCGCCACGCAAACTGGCGGCGAGCCCGCCCCAGTCTGCCTGTGGGTCGCCTCCCCATTGGGCTGGGTATCTCTGACTGCCTATCCATGAACAGCGGCTGAATAAAAATGGCCCTGATTGACAGTAAAGCTCCGCTGCTTCGTAGACACAGCGGTTGTATAAAAGGCTGTACACATTGTGCAATCTATCGCCACTATCACCGTTGTATGCCAGCATATCAGGCTCAATTTGCTCGCCAAAATCAGCTTTGATCATATCCACACCCAGATCAAATAGTGGTTTGTGGCTATCGCGCCAAAATTCATAGGCCTCAGGATGAGTAAAGTCGACAATGCCGGAATCAGGTAGTGGAGTGAGTACCTCTCCAAAGCAACTGGTATCCCATTGATAGCGATAGGTCTCTCCGGTTTTGCGATGTTTAAGCAGCCAGCCCTTGGCTGACATCTGGTCAAACAGAGGATTATCTTCAGAGACCAGAGGGTATTCCCAGATACAGACTTTAAACTTAAGCGCTTTTAGCTGGTTCATCACCAGTGCCGGCTCTGGGTAGCGGCTTGGGTCCCATTCAAAAGCAAATCTTGTCTGGGTATCCTGCCAGGCTCGCCCATCCAAGGTAATTACATCGCAGGGCATCTGCTGCTCCCGCACCTTTCTGGCGGTGGACAATAATTCTTCGGCATCCCGGTAGTACGCCTTAGATAATATAACGCCCAGAGACCATTTGGGTGGTACTGGCGATCGCCCAGTCAACTTGGTATAGCAGCCGATCATCTCGGCAGGACTATCAGCGGCCAGCAGAAATATATCCGCATAGCTGTCTTCGACAAGCAGGCCATAGGCGCGCTGAGACCAGGATGGATAGCCCACAGCATGGGTCACAGGTGCTGGAGTATGCACAAAAACGCCCCAGCCATTGGGGCTCCAGGCAAAGGGAGTATTTTTATAAGAAATCTCGGCATTGACCCCCAGGGCATCCTGGTTGTAGGAGCGCAATAGCTGGCCGCGTTTATCCAGACGGCCCCATTTCTCACCCAGGCCGTAAACTGGTTCGCTAGAATCCAGATCCAGGCTAACAAACCAGCCCTGATCGACCTTGGCTACAGGAGGCAGTCGAAACTGGCGCACAAAATGGCCATCTGTAGGGGAGCGCTGGACACAGCAATCTCCTTTAAATAACTTAAAAGAGAAGGGGCTGTGACCTATCTCCAGTCGGTAACCAGCACCAGTTATGACTGTTATAGCATCTGCACTGTCTACAGACAGAGGCACTGCTTCCGGTTCCTCGACCAGCATGCCATAGTCAGTAGCTGAGACTTTGCCCAGGCGCAAGCGAGCGCCGAAGCCATGCAGAGAGATTTCTACAGGTCCAGCCTCTGTCTGCATCAACAGAGATTTCTTATCATCAGTAAGATGGCTAGCCGCGGTTATTCTAAGTGCAGGAATATCATTCCAGGCCGGGGTCGCCCCTTCAAAACTAATCATTTACCACAACCTTTTTACTCACCTAATTATTATTTTTTTTGCTCTGGGACAGCCTATACAGGCTTGCTATCTGCAGCAGTCGGGTTGGTTTGCAGAGCTTGGCTTGCGTGCAGATTGATACCTCTGTCTATAAAGACCATTGCGTCATTGATAGTTGAGAACATGGTTTTTTCAGTCATGTAATCACTGAGTATAGAGGTCTTAATGGTATCTCTAACCGGGCCTATGGCATTGGTAATATAAAACTGGATACCCTGTTTTTGTAAGTTTTCGATGACCTGCTGCAGCATAATTACCCCGGTGCTATCCAGGCTATTAATAGATTCCGCATCGAGCACCACAAACTGCAGGGCCTGCATATCCCGCTGTTTTATCCAGCGGTACAGTACCGAGACAAAGTAGTCCTTGTTGGCAAAATAAATTGGCGCATCAAATCTAAAAATCAATACATCATCACGAATATGGGCCTGGGTAAAGCGCGTGATATTGCGATATAACTTGCCATTCTGGATGGAACCCAATTCAGTCATATGGGGCGATGTGGTGTTATAGATCATCATCATAATAGACAGACTGACACCTAGTAACAGCCCCTCTTGCACACCCAGTATTAGGGTGGCCAAAAAAGTAGTCAGTAGAATATAAAATTCTCGTCTATTGTGGGCATAGAGAACCTTCATCTCTGCATACTTAAATAAGCCTGATACAGAGACAATAATAATTGCTGACAGCAGTACTTTGGGCAGAGGGTAAGACACAAATAAGGGAGCCACAACCAGCATGGCAGCACCAATAAATAACGAGGAAAACAGCGCAGATACCTGAGTTTTTGCCCCAGCTTCTCTAAAGGCCGCACTTCTTGAAAAACTAGCTGAAACCGGGAAGGCTCTACACAGAGAGCCCACCAAGTTAGCGGCACCCACAGCGATAAGTTCTAAATTAGGCTGAGTAGTGATTTTATCAGTAGGGTTCTCCAAAGACTTGCAGATTGACATGGTCCCAACATAACCCATCAGTGCCACAGTGATAGCCACAGGCACCAGAGCCTCTAGGTCAGACAGTGAAACATTGGGAAGATTAAATGAGGGCAATCCCTGGGGGATTGAAGAGACAACATCTACCCCCATTGCCTGTAGTTCCCAGATGCCGGAGGCCAGCATGCCAAAGACTAGCAGGAATAGTGGGAAGGGCATGACTGGAAAGCGTTTTTTAGGCACTGTCATAATCAGCATGCCCAGAATGCCAATGCTCAGAGTTATCCAGGACCAGTTGGGTACCTGCAGAAAAAGCTGATATAGCAATACAAAAATATTGCCACCGGCAACATCCACACCGAGCATGGTTTCGAATTGACTGCCCATAATGATCAGTGCCGCCGCCGAGGTGTAGCCCACAATCACCGGATAGGATAAAAAGTTGGCGATAAATCCAAACTTCGCCAAACCCAACCCCAGTTGCAGAACCGCCACCATAAGCGTCAGCAGTACTGCCAACTCCAAATAACGCTCTGAGCCTGGTTCGGCCAGAACACTGAGGCCAGTGATAATCAGGATTGAGTCAAGAGCTACGGGACCCATTGAAATCTTGTTAGAGGTGCCTAGCAGCGCATAGACAATGGGCGGGAAAATGCAGGCATAGAGTCCATATTCTGGAGGCAGGCCAGCGACAAGAGCGTAACCCATGCCCTGGGGAATTAGCATAAAAGCTATAACCAGCCCGGATAACAGATCGCTCCTAAAGGTACCCTGGTGGTAATCCTTCAGCCACAGCAGGCCGGGAAATAGCTTGGTCAGCATGGTTATTTTCACCTATCTTTATTCCGCCGCAGTGACAAATGCCGTGGAGGAGGGGGTTTGCGGTGTACAGTAGATTTGATTATTACCATTTATAAGGTCTCAGGCTAGTTGTTCGCGCACTTATTTAGCATTAAAAAAATGAAACGTACTGTTAGCTATGCTTTTATCCCCTAAATCTTTAAAATAACCTCGCGCCAGATGAGAATCCAATATGCTTGCAGATCTTGAATACAGTCAGGATAACTTTCCGTCGATTATCCTTAACGATGGTTCGATAAATACATTGCAGCACGCCCATGCTTGGATAAATACCAACCAGGTAGCCTTGAAGAGAGAGCTAGCCTGCACAGGCGCTCTGTTATTCAGAGGTTTCCCGGTCAGCGATGCAGTTAGCTATGACAGATTCTTCTCGGCGTTCGGCTATAATAACTTTACCTACAAAGAGTCACTGTCGAACGCGGTGCGCATCAATTATACCGATCAAGTATTCAGCGCCAACGAAGCGCCAAAGGATGTGGAGATTTTTCTGCACAGTGAAATGGCCCAGACGCCAGTATTCCCTAATATTATTTCCTTGTTTTGTGAAAAAGCTGCGGACATAGGCGGCGCCACTATACTCTGTAGGTCGGATACTCTGTATAACAAACTCGCCATAGCTGAACCCCAGTGGCTTGAGAAGCTGGCTAAAGAGGGTATTAAATATACCAACAGCATGCCCAACGGCGATAATCCCGACTCAGCTCAGGGTCGCGGTTGGCAAAGTACCCTGAGTGTGACCTCCAGAGAGCAGGCGGAAAATAAGCTGCTTAATCTGGGTTATAAGTGGCAGTGGCATGCAGATGGGTCGTTGTCAGCTCAAACCAGAGTATTGCCAGCCATCAGAGCAGTTGATAGTGGTAGGCAGGTTTTCTTTAATCAGATTATTGCGGCTTACCAGGGATGGCAAGGCGTCAAGGAGAACCCCTCAGTTGGGATTTGCTTTGGCGATGACTCGGCAATTCCCCGACACTTTCTGGATAAAATCTGTGAGATAGCAGCAGACACTGCCTACGACCTGATGTGGCAGGACGGCGATGTTGCTGTAGTCGACAACCATCTCTCTATGCACGGGCGGCGACCCTATGATGGCGATCGCGTGCGCAGAGTGCTAGTTACATTGGGGATTTGATTAGCCTCTAAACCTATCTGTCTCTTCGAGATAGCCTCTATGGGCAGGCTAATCCTGCCTCTCTCTTTTCTGTCTAAAAGTTTCCCTTAGTGGGGGAGCGGATTGCCCCTTCGACCCCGTCTCATATCGGTGCGAAAAATCGCATTTAACAATAATTAACATAATCTATAACTTTTGGGGAAATATATATGTTTAGAAAGTCAAAACTTTCTGTAGCTGTTCTCGCTGCTGCTGGAACACTGAGTGCTGGCCAGGTCATAGCTCAAGAAGGCATGATCGAAGAGGTTGTCGTAAGCGGCATCCGAGGCAGCCTTGAGAGAGCAATGGACACCAAGCGCGATTCGTCTGGTGTTGTAGATGCAATCTCTGCCGAAGATATCGGTAAATTCCCAGATACTAACCTAGCTGAATCACTACAGCGTATCTCAGGTGTATCTATCAACCGTGTTAATGGTGAAGGTTCTGAGGTAACAGTTCGCGGCTTTGGCGGCGGCTTCAACCTGGTCACCCTGAACGGTCGTCAAATGCCTTCAGCTAATGTTGGCACTATTACGGGTAACCCTCTGGATCAGGGCGCTTCAGGAAGCAGCCGTTCGTTTGATTTCTCAAACCTGGCCTCTGAGGGTGTGCGTGGCCTGCAGGTATACAAGACCGGTCGTGCAGCTGTGGCAACTGGTGGTGTAGGTGCAACTATTAATGTTGAAACCGTTAGACCTCTGGAAGCATCTGGTACTCAGGCTAGCTTGGGTGTTAAGGCTGTAGACGATACCAGTGGTGACGAAATCACTCCAGAAGTAAGTGGTCTGTACAGCTGGACTAACGACGACGCTACTTTTGGTGTTTCTGTATTCGGTAGCTTTCAGGAGCGTGACTCCGGTAGCCGTCACTCTTCAGTAGAAGAGTTTGGTCTGCGTACCTGGGACAGCACTAACCCAGCAAACCTGGCTAATCTGGGTATAGTTGCAGACGCGACTATCGAGAATGCGCCAAACGACGGGCAGCTGGTTTATCGCCCAACTAACCTGGGTTTGGGTTTCAACGAAGACAAGCGTGAGCGTACCAATGGTTTGCTGACTGCACAGTTTGCTCCCAATGATGAAATGACGTTCACAGCTGATTTTGCCTATGCTGAGAATATTCAGGACTCTACTTCTTTGATTGACGGCCTGTGGTTTAACGGTACTGTTGACTATGTTGAGTATGATGGCAACCCAGTTGTTGCGGCTCCTGTAATCTTCGCAGAAGACGTATCCGGTGGTAAGGACTTCTTCTTCCAGAATCTAGCCATGGGTACCAAGGACACTCTGGAATCATTCGGCTTGAACCTTGACTGGAATGTGAGCGATCAGCTGAATCTGCGTTTTGACCTGGCTTCTTCAGAAGCCGAGAGTGGCGGTAATGGCCCTCTGGGTCACAACGTACTGCGTATGAACGTTGCTGGTGCTACTGCCGGTTGGCAGGCTGTTGATTTCGGTCAGACAATTCCACAGGGTGTGGCCTCTATTGATGATTCATCTAAAGGCAATGCAAACGGCGTCTTTGACGCTGCTGATGTGGGTTCTCAGGTAACTCAGTTCACTAGTTCTGACCAGGTAGCCAAAATTGACCAGTTCTCTTTTGACGGTACTTTTGCAGTTTCAGATTCTGTTGAGGTAGATTTTGGTCTAGGCTTTATGAGCTCAGAGATGCAGCAGACTCGCATTGGCGGTTCTAATGCACTGGGTGGTTGGGGTGTTGATGCTCCAGGTGATATCCCAGAAGGTCTTATCCAGCAGGTGAATACTCTGGGTGAATTCGACTATAATGGATCTGGTGTTGCTGGTGTTTCTCAGCCTGCTGGTGAAACTGCTCCTATAGCTTTGGGTTCTGTCTCTTGGCAGACTGATCCACTGACATTGCTAAATGCTATTGCTGGCACCTATGGCTACGATCCCGCCAATATGCCTATCAACAGCACTGCTGACAATTTGGTTGAAGAAGACACAGTGTCTATTTACAGCCAGATAACAATGGACGGTGAAGTAGGTGGCATGCCATTTGATGTGGTTGCCGGTATTCGTTGGGAAGAAACTGAAGTCACTTCAACTTCTCAACAGTCAGTACCTAGCGCCTTTGTTTGGGAATCAAATAATGACTTCTCATTTACACTGGGTTCTGGTGTTTCAGCTCTGGCTGAAGACTACACTTACAGTGCACTGTTGCCTAGCCTGGATGTTTCGGTTGATATTACCGACAGCTTGAAAGCTCGTGCTTCATTCAGCAAGACGCTGGCTCGCCCAACCTACAGCGATATGTACACAGCTACCTCAGTAGAAGCGCCTAGCCGTATCACTCACCTAGGTGATCAGCCTTCTGCTAGTCAGGGTAACGTTGCATTGGATCCTCTGGAATCCAATAACTTCGATTTATCGGTTGAGTACTACTACGGTGATGCTAACTACTTCTCTGTTGGTTACTTCCAAAAGAACGTTTCCAACTTTGTGGGTATTCAGCAGGCTAATCAGTCACTGTTTGGTTTGAGAGATGCTACAGCATCAAACAGTACCTTCTTATCTCAGGCTATTGACCAGTTAGCTGAATTAGGTCTGGCAGAAAGTGAAGATAGACTTTTCTCCATGACTGCAATTCTGCAAAACCTCGATTCCTTTGAGGGTGCAACCGGTGCTGAGGCATATACCAATGCCATGGCCGGTGGTACTGAGCAGGAAGGCCACGACGCAATTTTCAGTGCATACGATGTAACACCTGTTGCAACGGATCCTGAAATTATGTTTGCGGTTAAGAGTCCAACCAACTCCCAGGATGCTGAAATCTATGGTTTTGAGATTGCATCTCAGCACTTCTTTGGTGAGACAGGCTTTGGCTACCAGTTCAATTACACAATGGTAGAGGGTGATATTGGTTACGACAATGGATCTGATCCTAGTCAAGACCAGTTCGCACTGCCTGGCCTGAGTGACACTCTCAACCTGGTAGGTATTTATGAGAAAGACGGGCTGTCTGCTCGTTTAGCCTACAACTGGCGTGATGATTTCTTGAACCAGGTTAACCGTTCAGTGGGCAGTACTCGTAACCCTGAGTACATTGAGTCTGTTGAGCAGCTAGATTTGAATGTAAGTTATGAGTTCAACTCTGGTGTTATCCTGTCTATGGATGCGATCAATCTGACGGGTGAAGGACAGCGTAAGTACGGTCGTACTCCAACTGCTGCATTCTTCGTTCAAGAGCTTGATCCACGTTACGTGTTCTCAGCACGTTACACGTTCTAAGATAAATAAGACGCTCTCTTCCATGGTCCCCCCCCCATTGTTGAGAGCGTCATTATTTTGAACAGAACAAAGAATAAGTAACAGAGTAGTTTCGATAAGGCCTCCATGTAGTCTCTACAGGGGGCCTTATTTTTTATTACAATGGTAGAATAGTCGCTACCGCCTATAACTATAAATGACTGGATAATTAAATGAGCCAAGCTGTACT
>ERZ1047472.2994-NODE-2994-length-11426-cov-6.860434_pt1 | contig 11426 bp, 12 predicted proteins | sample MGYA00383095_ERZ1047472 | MGnify/ENA primary metagenome ERZ1047472 (study PRJEB29581, sample SAMEA5548365) | metagenome | biome: marine; feature: coastal; material: water | depth 1 m | study: Short-term variability in the microbial, nano- and picoplankton...
GAGCGCAGGTGGGTGATAGCACAGCGGTTTATCTGTGTATCGGCATGGATGTGCTGGCATCACTGGATAGCTGGCGTGACTGGCAACAGCTGACTGACTACTGCCATCTAGTGGTCTCTTCGCGACCCGGTTATCAACTCCCGCAATCCGGGCTACTAGCGGAATGGATCAGCGCGCGACTCTGTGACGACTTACCGACACTAAAAAAATCCAGCGCTGGTAAACTGCACCTTTGCAATCTGACCATGCTGGGAATTTCATCCACTGCGATACGCCATAAAATCAGCACCGGAGAAAAGATCGACTATCTGACCCCGACAGCAGTGGTTAACTGTATTCAACAACAACACCTATATGAGTAATCTGTTTATATGACCCAATCTCTAAAAGAAATTGTTATCTCGGCGCTGGAAGACGTTAAAGCGGAAAATATTACCTCGCTGGATGTGCGTGAGCTGACCGGCGTAATGGACACCATGATTGTTGCCAGCGGTAATTCAAACCGCCAGGTGAAATCACTGGCCAACAATGTTGCCGTCGAAGGCAAGAACGCCGGTTTCGATCTGCTTGGCGTTGAAGGCGATGATACAGCCGAGTGGATTCTGGTCGATTTTGGCGATGTAATTGTGCACATTATGCTGCCCGCAACACGCGCCTTTTACGACCTTGAGAAACTCTGGTCAGTACGCCCCGGGGATTTTCCCGAAAACGCTGATGACGAGCAGAACCTGCTCGGCGACCTGACATAAAACTCACTTGGAAATAATTAAGTGAAGCTTAAGTTACTCGCCGTCGGTACGCGTATGCCCAGCTGGGTAGAGGCTGGCTGTAACGAGTACAACAAACGTATGCCACCAGAATTGCGTATCGAGACTATCGAGATAGCGCTGGGTGCGCGAGGTAAAAACCAGCCCGCCAGCAAGGCTATTGAGAAAGAGAGCCAGGCACTGCTAAAGGCCATTGGCGCCCGGGACTTTGTGGTTGCCCTGGATGTGCTCGGGCACTCCCTGAGCACTGAACAGCTGGCGGGCAAACTGGCCGACTGGCAGATGGATGGCCGTGATATATGCCTGCTGATCGGCGGCCCTGATGGGCTGTCAAAAGACTGTTTAGCTCGCGCAGATATGCGCTGGTCGCTCTCCGACTTAACACTGCCCCACCCTCTGGTGCGCATAGTGTTGATGGAACAGATGTACCGAGCATGGACAATCAATGCCAACCATCCCTATCATCGAAGTTAATACGAGGCCGCTTTAAATGGTGAACAAATAGCATGAAGGATGGGGCAGCTTTTTCAGATCCGGCTCGCGAACGCATGATGTTCGCCCGCAGGCTACTGCTTACGGTAGTGGGAACTCTGCTGCTAACCGCTGTCCTTATCGCTCGCTATTTTGATCTGCAAATCACCCGCTACGAAGATTTTGCTACCCAGTCTAATAACAACCGGGTATTGGTTCGCCCCGTCGCCCCCTCCCGTGGCCTGATCTACGACCGCAACCGCAAGCTGATTGCCGACAATCGCCCCAGTTATAACCTAACCATAGTGCCCGAACGCAGTGAGGATCTGGAAAAACTGATTGCCGATCTAAGCGATATCATCAGCATTTCTGAACGCGATATTGAACGTTTCCGCAAGCGTCTAAAACAGCGGCGTCCCTTTGAACAGACTAGCCTGCGGTTTAATCTCAGCGAAGAGGAGCGGGCCGTGCTCGCCGTCAATGGACATCGACTGTTGGGCGCGGAGACCTCGGCACGACTCAAGCGATTCTATCCCGATGGTGAGCTGTTCGCCCATGTGCTCGGCTATGTGGGACGCATCAATGAGCGTGAAATCAAGACACTTGAAGCGATTAAATACAGTGGCACCGACTCGATTGGCAAAATTGGCCTGGAAAAATTCTATGAACAGCAGCTACTTGGAGAAGTTGGCAGTGAACAGGTTGAAACCAATGCTCTGGGTCGGGTTACCCGAGTATTGGATAAAACCGGTGCCGTATCCGGTGATAACCTGACCCTCTATCTCGACAGTAACCTGCAGCGTGCAGGTTTGGATGCCTTTAAGGGTAAGCGCGGCGCCCTGGTCGCCATTGAAATAGAAACCGGCGGAGTTCTGGCAATGATCAGCGCGCCCAGCTATGACTCCAATCTGTTTGTCTCCGGGATCAGCCAGAAAAATTATGACAGCCTGCTGTACTCCCAAGACCGACCACTATTTGATCGCGCGATTCGTGGCCAGTACCCCCCCGGCTCCACTATCAAACCCATGTTTGGACTTATCGGGCTGGAACACAACGTTGTCACACCCAGTTACAAAATTAACGATAATGGCTATTTCTATTTCAAGGGAATCGAACGGCCCTGGCGGGATCATAACTTTGCCCGCGGCGGTCATGGCGACGGCGTTGACCTGGCCAAAGCAATTATCGAGTCCTGTAATATCTATTTTTACGGCCTCGGAGTAAAGACTGGCATAGACCTGCTTTCAGACTATGGAGGCCAGTTTGGTCTCGGCGCCACAACAGGTATTGACCTGCCCGGTGAAAAGCGCGGCATTATGCCGAGTAGAGCCTGGAAAAAAGCCTCTCGCGGGCAGAGCTGGTTTAATGGCGATACGATTAACACCAGTATCGGTCAGGGCTTTATGCTCGCCACTCCACTGCAACTGGCAGTAATGTCGGCGCGTATCGCCAGTCGCGGTAAAGTACTTTCACCGCAGTTGGTCAAAGCAATCAATGGTGAACAGGTGCCCGTTATTCAAGTCGAGCAGGATATTAGCATCAGCGACAAACACTGGGACTATGTGCACAGCGCAATGAAAGATGTTGTTCACAGCAGTCACGGTACCGCGCGCAGTATCAATAAAGGCTTAACCTATAAGATCGCCGGTAAAACCGGAACAGCACAGGCCATTAGTATTGATGCTGAAGACAAATACGACAGCACCAAGATCGCCGAACGACAGTGGGACCACGCACTGTTTATCGCCTTTGCACCGGCAGATGATCCAAAAATTGCAATTGGGTTAATTGTTGAAAATGGTGAACACGGCGGCTCTGCCGCAGCGCCAATCGCGCGCTCAGTTATGGATGCCTATATGCTATCAAACTCATCGACAGCCTTGGCGGAAAACGAGGAGCCATAATCGACTATGCACAGAAATGATTTTGTCCGTCAGCTCAACAGTCCCGGTGGTGACCGCAGGCCCTCGCGCATTCTAAATATAGATTTCCCACTACTGTTTATCCTAATCGCACTTTGCAGTATCGGCCTGGCAGTCCTCTACAGCGCCAGTGCTGAGAGTATTTTCTATGTCAAACGCCAGGCGACATTTATGCTGATTGGCCTGTTCGCTATGATTGTTATCGCCCAGTTTCAACCGCGCCTCTGGGAGCGCTGGTCAATTCTTATTTTTCTCTGCGGGCTGTTATCACTGGTTGCCGTGCTTTTTTTTGGGGTTGGTGCAAAGGGCGCCCAGCGCTGGCTGGATCTGGGGGTCACCAGGTTCCAGCCCTCAGAATTAATGAAAATTGCCGTACCCATGGCCCTGGCATCCTATCTTGGCAAACGCCATTTACCACCGCGATTTAAACATGTCTCTATCGCCGTTATCGCCACCCTAATCCCGGTTTTACTCGTGGCCAGACAACCTGATTTAGGCACTTCATTAATTATTTTTTCATCCGGTTTTTTTGCACTTTTCTTGGCCGGACTCGGACTCCGCTACCTGATCTTCACCGCTCTGGTAGCCATAGCAGCCATACCCACCATGTGGTTCTATGTCATGCTCGATTACCAAAAACAACGGGTACTGACCCTGCTCTCGCCCGAGCAGGACAAGCTCGGAGCTGGCTGGAATATTATGCAGTCAACCACGGCTATCGGCTCTGGAGGCCTCAGCGGTAAAGGCTGGACCCTCGGCACCCAGTCACAACTGAACTTTCTTCCCGAGAGCCACACCGATTTTATTATCGCCGTGCTGGCAGAGGAGTTTGGTCTGATTGGAGTACTGGGTATGCTGTTGCTATACCTGTTGCTGATTGGACGCTGCATGTTAATCGCCCTCAATGCCCAATCCATGTTTGGGCGCATAATGGCCGGCACAATAAGCCTGACATTTTTTGTCTATATTTTTGTCAATATGGGTATGGTGTCAGGTATCTTGCCAGTAGTTGGGGCACCACTGCCATTTATCAGTTATGGCGGCACAGCAATTGTGACTCTGTTTCTCGGATTTGGTATTCTGATGGCCATTAGCACTGAGCCGAAACGGATTTAGGAAAAAACTTTGAATATGCACCTTAAGAAATTCTTTACAGCCCCATTAATCGCTATTGGTATTCTCGCCACTGGTATTGGCTCCAGTAGTTTTGCAGATTACTCAACTCATCCAGAAGCCGCCGAGTTTATCGATCTTATGGTGGAGAAACACCAATTTGAGCGCGACGAGATTGTCGGCTGGTTGAAAGTTGCCAAACACCAGACATCCATCGTCAAAGCCATGAGTCGACCCGCAGAAAAAGTTAAACCCTGGTATGAGTATCGCAAGCATTTTATCTCTGAGAGACGCATTAAAGGCGGGGTAAAATTCTGGCAGGAAAACAAAGCAACTCTGGAAAGAGCTCAGCGCGAGCTCGGCGTCGAGCCCGCCATCATCGTCAGTATTATTGGCGTGGAAACCAACTATGGAAGCAATACCGGTAGCTACAAAGTCGTCGACGCTCTGGCAACCCTGGCCTTTGACTACTACACCTACACCGAAAAACGCGCCTCGCGAAAGCGCTTTTTTACCGCCGAACTGGAAAACCTTTTTCTGCTCGCCCGCGAGCAAAATCAGAACCCTGTCGAGCTAAAAGGCTCCTATGCCGGCGCCATGGGTCTGGGCCAGTTTATGCCCAGCAGTTACCGCAACTATGCGGTTGATTTTGACAATGATCAGTTTGCCAATATCTGGACAAATCCTACCGATGCGATTGGCAGCGTGGCAAATTACTTTGCCAGGCATGGATGGAGGCAGGGTGAAGCGGTGGCGATGCGCGCCAATATTAACACTGATCCCGCCGAAGACAGCCTCAACAAACTCCATCGCCCCAAGGCGACACTCGCAGAATTAAACAACCAGGGTTATAAAACCATTGAGCAATTCCCCGCCGATACCAAGGCCTTGCCGATGCGCTTTCAAGCCAAATATGGCAATGAGTACTGGCTGGGACTGCATAATTTTTATGTTATAAGCCGCTACAACCCGCGCACCAAATATGCCATGGCGGTCTATCAATTGAGTGAACTGATCCGGGAGCGCAACTGTGCGCAGACATCCAACTGTTAACGGGCTTTTATCCATCCTGGCGGCGACATTAAGGTATCCATGCCAGCTTCTATTTGTCTTGGCACTGACTAGCCTTTTTGGCTGCAGCTCAATGCCTGCGATGGTTGAAAAAGACGGCGCTGGTAAAGCTATAGATACCAGCCTTATTCCCAATGCCACACCCAAGCCGGAGGCGGTCACTAAAGCCGGTAACAAAAGCCCCTACGAAGTCTTTGGTGAAACCTATTGGGTGCTGCCCAGTAATAAGGATTATAAGGCCTCTGGTGTCGCCTCCTGGTACGGCACCAAATTTCACGGCAGACTGACATCGAATGGTGAAATTTACAATATGTACGGCATGACCGCCGCCCACAAGAGCCTGCCGATACCCTCCTATGCCAAGGTAACCAATACCGAAAACGGTCGCTCAATAGTGGTTAGAATTAATGATCGCGGTCCATTCCATGACGACCGCCTGATTGATCTCTCCTATGTCGGAGCCATGAAACTGGGCTATGCAGATAAAGGCACTGCTAAGGTTATCGTTGAGGCCATAGACACAACCCCTAAAGCGGATACGAAACCCATCACAGTCACGTCATCAAAACCCGCACCTCAAAAACAGATCGCCGCAGCAGGAAGCGCTGACACTGGCCAGTATCTTCAGGTGGGCGCATTTACTAATATGGCCACTGCGCAACAGCTAAAAAATAAAATCCGCAGCCTGACCAACCAGCCGATTATTCTGCGCACCCAGGATAAGTTGCACAAACTTTGGATTGGTCCAATTGCCGACAATATCGAGCTGTTAAGCATCAAAGCCATGCTGAAAAAAACAGCTGACCTGAGTACATTCTCGGTTACTCCTTAAGCTGCCACTAAGCTTTACCTTAGTCAGCCTGTAGCAAGCGCATAGTCAAATAATTGGGCCACCCTGCGGATAAAAAATTAGCTGCCAGTCTGCTATCTCAGCGGACAATCCCTGCATTCAGGTGATAAACTATCACCGCTCAAATTGACAACCATTAAATTCAAAACATGTCGTGGTCTACTATGCAGAAAATATGGCTGATAAATTGCCTGAAAAAATGGATTTTACCCTCAATCTCCTCGGCCCTGCTTTTACTGTGCCTGTCTTCAGCACAGGCCCAGCAGCTTATTCCCGCCGCGCCCCAACTTGCCGCTAAATCCTGGATTCTGGTCGACGCGGAAACTGGCTATATCATTGTCGAAAACAATGCCGACCAGCAGCTGCCTCCAGCCAGCCTGGTGAAGATGATGACCACCTATATAGTCTCCAATGAAATAGCTGAGGGGCGGGTTAAAAAAGACGACCTGGTATTAATCAGTGACAACGCCTGGGAAAAAGGTGGCGCAAAAACTGATGGTTCGACCATGTTCCTCAGCCCACGTACCAGGGTTCCGGTTATCGACTTGATGCGCGGCGTAATTATCCAGTCCGGCAACGATGCCTCTATCGCTCTGGCTGAACATATTAGCGGCGACGAAGATGGCTTTACCGACAGCATGAACCAGCAGGCTGCACTGCTGGGTATGACTGGCACAGAGTATTTTAATGCAACCGGTTTACCCTACGAGGGTATGGTCTCAACCGCGCGGGATCTATCAATTCTGGCTCGCGCCATTATTAAAGATCACCCCGACCACTACAGCATCTACTCGGAAAAATATTTTAAGCACAACAACATAAACCAACCCAATAGAAATCGACTGCTGTGGCGCGATAGCAGTGTCGACGGTCTGAAAACAGGCCATACCGAAGAAGCCGGTTACTGCCTGGTCGCCTCAGCGAAACGCAAGGGTATGCGACTTATTTCAGTGGTAATGGGGGCCAGCAGCGATAAGACCAGAGCCAGCCAGTCGCAAAAATTACTCTCTTACGGTTTCCGCTACTTCAATACCAAAACCATCTATGCTGTCGGCGATATTATTAAAGAAAATGCCAAAGTCTGGTACGGCGAAGATGAGTTTCTCAACCTGACTATCAGCGACGATGTCACCCTGACCTTGGCCCGCGGTGCAGAGAAGAAACTCAAGGCGAATATTCTTATCGATGAGCAGATCAAGGCACCGATTGTTACCGGTCAGGAACTGGGGCGACTGCAGGTCTCCCTGGAGGGTGAAATACTGGTCGACACACCTCTGGTAGCCGCAAGCGCAGTCGAGCAATCCGGTTTATTTGCCAGATTCGTCGACTGGATTGTGCTGTTTATTACCCAGCTACTGTCCTAATCAATTTTTTTAAAATTTATTCTTTACTGAGCGATGCCTGTGAGCGAACAAGAAGCCCCACAAATAGAATTTCCCTGCGAATACCCAATCAAGATATTGGGTGCCGCGCATCCGGAACTGAACGCACATGTTCTCAGTGTTATGGAAACCCATGCGCCGGGCTTTGATCAGGCAAAGATTACTATCCGCGACAGCAGCAAAGGCAGCTGGCAATCGATTACTGTGGTGATCACCGCCACCGGCAAACCTCAGCTCGAGGTTATTTTCGCAGCACTGAAAACCAGCGCTCGGGTCAAGATGGTGCTCTGATGCACTGCACGCCGCTTATCGTTCGCTATCTTGGTACTCGGGATTACAGCGAAATTTTCGCCGCCATGAAAAGCTTTAATGAGCAGCGCGACGCCTCCACTGCCGATGAAATCTGGCTGCTTGAGCACCACCCGGTCTTTACCCAGGGCCAGGCGGGCAAGGAAGAATACGTGCTTTTACCCGGTGATATCCCGGTGGTCAAAAGTGATCGCGGCGGTCATGTCACCTATCATGGGCCGGGACAGATAACCGCCTACGTGCTGGTCGACCTAAAGCGTTTAAAGCTCGGTGTGCGAGATCTGGTTAGTCTGATTGAGCAGGCACTGGTCGATACACTGCAGCACTGGCAGATCAGTGCCGCGCCGCGCCGTGATGCCCCGGGCGTCTATACAGATAATGGTGACAAGATCGCCTCACTGGGACTGCGTATTCGTAAAGGCTGCAGCTACCATGGTTTAAACTTTAATGTTGCTATGGATCTGTCTCCCTGGCAGCGCATTAATCCCTGCGGTCTCGGCGTGGCAATGACCCAGGTGGCTGATCTGATTGACAGTCCGCCGAGTATTGAACAGGTAATGCATCAATTGGCCGATAAATTAACTGCCGGACTCGGTTATAATGCCCACCAAATTGGCCCTGACAGCTCTGTACTAAAATAGCACTACTAAATAGCCCTGTACTAAAATAGCTCTATTAAATAGCTGGACTGAATAAATTTATTTAAGGAATCCCATGTCTTCAGAATCTGTAACACCTCCACAACGCACCCGTCGCCTGCAACAGGGCGAGAAGCTGCGCAGTGCCGATAAGGTTGAGCGAATTCCAGTCAAGGTTATTCCCACCACAGAGATTCCGCGCAAGCCCGAGTGGATGCGCATCCGTCTGTCGACCTCACCCAGGGTACAGCAGATTAAAAACATTCTTCGCGAGCACAAGATGGCCACTGTTTGCGAAGAGGCCGCCTGCCCGAATCTCAACGAATGTTTTAGTCATGGCACGGCAACATTTATGATTATGGGTGAGATCTGCACCAGACGCTGCCCGTTCTGCGATGTCGGTCATGGCAAGCCAAATCCGTTGGACACTGAAGAGCCGGCTAACCTGGCCAAGGCCATTCACGAGATGGGCCTGAGCTATGTGGTTATCACCTCGGTAGATCGCGATGATCTGCGCGATGGCGGTGCCCAGCATTTTGCCGACTGTATTCGTGAGGCAAAAATTCTTACCCCGGAACTTAAAGTTGAAGTACTGGTTCCCGACTTCCGTGGCCGTATGGCCCCCGCTCTGGAAATTCTAAGCGAGACACCTCCGGATGTTTTCAACCACAATATGGAAACTATCCCGCGTCTTTATCGCGAGGCGCGCCCGGGGGCAAACTATGAGTGGTCGCTAAAATTGCTCAAGGATTACAAAGCACGCAATCCCAATGTGCCCACCAAGTCAGGACTGATGGTTGGGCTTGGTGAAACCAAAGATGAGCTGATGAGAACACTGGATGACCTGCGCGCCCACGATGTGGATATGCTGACGGTGGGACAGTACCTGCAGCCGTCAGCCAGTCATCTTGCGGTTGATCGATTTGTCCATCCCGATGAATTTGCCGAGTACACTGAATATGCCGAGAGCATCGGCTTTACCCAGGCGGCTTGCGGGCCACTGGTTCGCTCCAGCTACCACGCCGACAAGCAGGCGCGCGGTGAGGATATCAGCTAGTCTTTGTCGTCTACCCAGACTTCCCGCAACGGATCGCCAAAATCATCGTAGATCACTTTTTTACGCTGGCGCTTAGCCGTCGGCTTGGGCTTTGATTTGGCAGGTTTCTTCTTGCGGCTATCTACCGCCGAGACAACATCATTGACATAGGTTCTGGTCTGGCGCGGCTGGTTGCTGACAAACACCGACTTTGCCCTGGGTTTATCTGCCGGCTCGCCAGTCTCGCCGCGCTCGTGCTTTTTAATCTCGCCACCACGGGAGAGAAATTCTTCAGTTTTGCGCTGAATATCGCCACGAATACTTTTTTTACTGGAACGCTCAACCACAATAGAAAACCAACTTTCAATTCATTTACCAGTCTACCAGTGACCATCTGACTTGCCCACTAGCGTTACAACTTATAAAGGGTTACAACTTATAAAAGGTTACAACCTATAGAAGGATAAAACCTATAGACGGTTATGTCTTATCGAACAGATCCAGCTGAATAGCCCGCCCGGGTTCACCCGCATCAATAAAACGCACACCGATACCCAACAGCCGCACCGGTCGCGCACCGCGCTGCCAGGCCTGCTGGCAGATCGTTTCAAAACTCTCCAGAGGCAGGCCTTTCTCCATTGCGCGCTCGAGAGTAGTAATCGAAAAATCATTAAACTTTATTTTTATAAACTGCTTAGTTACCAGATAGTCGCTGTCCACACGGCGCAGGCGGCTGCGCAGTTCCATCAGCAGTTCCGGCAATTTGCCGAGACAGGCCTGTTGATCGGAGAGATCCCCGGAATAGGTATGTTCAACGCTCAGTGACTTGCGTCTGCTATTGGCATTTACCGGGCGATTATCCACTCCGCGACAGAGATCGAAGAGGCGCTTGCCAAACACACCAAACTTATTGATCAGGTCTATAAGTTCAAAGCGCTGCAGATCGGCACAGGTTTTAATTCCCATACGCAGCAGCTTTTCATTGGTAACCTTTCCCACACCATTAATTCGCTTGACCGGCAGCTGCTCAATAAAAACCGCAACATTCTGCGGGGTGATCACAAACTGCCCATTGGGTTTATTGAGATCGCTGGCAACCTTGGCGAGAAACTTGTTAGGTGCAATGCCCGCGGAGACCGTCACCCCCACCTCGGCTTCGATAACCGCCCGGATCTCCTCGGCGATCAATGTGGCACTGCCGCTGCACAGTTTAGAGTCAGTAACATCCAGATAGGCCTCATCCAGTGACAGCGGCTCAACTTTATCGGTGTAGCGATAGAATATCTGGCGGATTTTTAATGAGGCTTCGCGGTACTTGGCCATAGTGCCGGGAATCACCACCAGGTCGGGACAGAGTTTTAGCGCCTGCCCGGTCGGCATAGCTGATCTAACGCCATATTCACGGGCTTTGTAATTGCAGGTGGCCACCACGCCACGGCGGTCGGATTTGCCACCAATGGCAATTGGATATGCTTGCAGTGATGGGTCATCGCGCATCTCGACCGCGGCATAAAAACAGTCGCAGTCACAATGGATAATCTTTCTTAGCTCAGTACTATTGCCAGTATCAACCATTAGCCTGTCTCGCCGGTTTATTCCTCGACCCAATAGGTATTGAGAATAAACCCACCTATACAGGCAAAGCCCAGCCAGAGTGCCAGACCCGCTTCTGGAACACTGAGTAACAACCAGGCACTACCAAGCATCACCAACAGGGATACCAACGGCAGCTTTACCTTGGTTGGTTGGGCACTGGAAGCAGATTTATCGAACAGAGTAATTGCCTGCAGTAGAGGAGCAACCGCTATAACCGCCACCGCCAGCCAATGGGACTGCATATGGTAGGCAGCAAAATAGGCGCTGAGTA
>ERZ1047472.2996-NODE-2996-length-11416-cov-6.364933_pt1 | contig 11416 bp, 10 predicted proteins | sample MGYA00383095_ERZ1047472 | MGnify/ENA primary metagenome ERZ1047472 (study PRJEB29581, sample SAMEA5548365) | metagenome | biome: marine; feature: coastal; material: water | depth 1 m | study: Short-term variability in the microbial, nano- and picoplankton...
GGGACGCTTACCTCAATGAGGGTTTAAAAAGTAAGCGGCGCATTATAAATCAGCCACCGATGTAAGGAAACAACTATTTAACGGCTTACAGCAGGCATCAAAACTGCTTATATCTGCCCACATATGCCTCTACAATGGCGGCATGATTGAAAATACCAGTGACCGACAAATCTTTAGTGTTAGTGAACTCAACAGAACGGTTCGCCACCTGCTTGAGAGCAAATTGCCAATGCTCTGGGTGGAGGGCGAAATATCCAACTTTGCCCGCCCTGCCTCTGGCCACTGGTATCTAACCCTTAAGGACGGTCAGGCCCAGGTGCGCTGCGCGATGTTTCGCAACAGTAATATGCGGGTCAATTTTAAACCGGCCAATGGCACTCAGGTACTGGTCCGTGGGCGGGTTGGACTCTATGAGGGCCGCGGCGATTACCAGCTGATTATCGAGCATATGGAAGAGGCCGGTTATGGCGCGCTGCAACGGCAGTTTGAGGAACTAAAACACAAGCTTGCCTCTGAAGGACTTTTTGATGCTGCCCGTAAACAGCCGATGCCGGATTCAGTCAATCATATAGGTGTTATCACCTCCCCCACTGGAGCGGCGGTAAAAGATATTCTCTCAGTGTTAAAGCGCCGCTTTCCAGCCATTGGAGTAAGTATCTTCCCCACCGCTGTTCAGGGAGAGCAAGCCGCAGGGCAAATTGTTGAGGCGATTCAAACAGCCGGTGAGCAAGGCAAATGCGATGCCTTAATTGTCGGCCGCGGTGGTGGTTCCCTGGAGGATCTTTGGCCCTTTAATGAAGAGTCGGTGGCCAGGGCGATTTTCGCCAGCGAGATTCCAATGATTAGCGCGGTTGGCCATGAGATTGATTTTACCATCGCCGACTTTGTCGCCGATCTGCGCGCGCCCACCCCCTCTGCTGCCGCTGAGCTAATCAGCCCCGACGGCGAGGATATGCTCAACCAGTTTGAAGGCTTTGAGCTGCTGCTCGCTGAAGCTATGGCACGCAAGACTTATCTGCTGGGCCAGCAGGTGAGCAATCTGCATAAACGCCTGCAGCATCCGGGACGTAAATTGCAGGAACAGGCTCAGCATCTGGATCATCTGGATATACGCCTGCGTCGGGCTATTAACAGTAAGTTGCAGCAGCAGCGCTACCAGATGGATAGTGTGCAGGGTAAATTGTCGCGGGTGCATCCCGCCGATGCCCTTGTTAGTCGCCAGCAGTTGGTGGCTGAGTATCTAAAGCGGATGTCGCGGGGTATTGCTCAACAGCTTGAGACAAAGAAGATTAAGACTGCCCAGGCTATGCATCTGCTGGATACAGTGAGTCCATTGAAGACTCTTGGGCGTGGTTATTCGATTATTCGTGATGATCGGGGGGCTGTGGTTAAGTCTGTGGTGGGGGTTAGTGCTGGTGATAAGCTGAAAAGTCAGATGGTGGATGGTGAGATTTGTTTTACTGTGGATGGGACGACGGATAAAACGCTTTAGGGTTCAGCAACCTCATCCTACTAACGAAGCACTGTTATACCTACGAAGCACCGTCATCCCAGCGCAGGCTGGGACCTCTAGAACCTCGCTGTTAACCCATTGTTAAAGTATGCAGTGATAGAGACAGGTCCTAGCCTACGCTAGGATGACGTTCCTGCGCTGGGATGACGGTGCCTGATTTAGCGCTTTTTCGTATTCTTAGGGTTTTTCGGGTCGTTACGTTTACTAAACTTAGTCACCGGCTTGCGCTTAAAGGTCGGCTTGGTTTCCGACTTGGCCTTGCTGTAAGGGTTTTCCGAGGTGCGGAATTCAACCTTGACCGGCGTGCCGTGCAAACCCAATTCGCGGCGGAATATCTTCTCCAGGTAACGCGCGTATTGCGCAGGCACGGAATCGGTCTGGTTACCGTGAATAATAATCACCGGCGGGTTGCGACCACCGGCATGGGCATAGCGCAGCTTGATACGGCGGCCGTGAACCATAGGTGGCTGGTGCTCCTCTACCGCTCCCTGCAAAACTTTGGTCAATCTTGTGGTGCTCAGGGCATCAGTCGCCGCACGGTAGGCATTTTCAATGGAATCATAGAGATTGCCCACGCCGGTGCCATGCAATGCAGAGATAAAATGCACATCGGCAAACTCGGCAAAGCGCAGGCGGCGCTTGATATCTTCTTTAATCTTCTCGCGCTTTTCCGGCAACAGGCCATCCCACTTATTAATGCCCAGCACCAGACCGCGCCCGGCATCAATCACCGAGCCCATCAAATGCAGATCCTGCTCTACCAGACCCTCGTGAGCATCGACCATCAACACCACTACATTGGCGTCATCAATCGCCTGCAGGGTTTTCACAATCGAGAATTTCTCAATTGCCAGCTTAATATTTTTGCGCTTGCGAATACCGGCTGTATCGATCAGCGTATAGTTTTTACCATGGCGCTCGTAGTCGATATAGACACTGTCCCTGGTAGTACCCGCCTCGTCGTAAACCACCACGCGATCTTCACCGAGCAGGCGGTTGACCAGTGTTGATTTACCCACATTGGGGCGGCCGACAATACCGATCTTAATCCCGTTTAAACCACTGTTATCAGGCTCAACATACTCCGGGTAAGGCTCCAGCAACTCTTCCATCATCGACTTAACGCCGCGACCGTGAGTGGCTGTAGTGGGAAACATGCCGGAAAACCCCAGCTGGTAAAAATCTGCTAGAGCCTCGGCGGGATCCAAACCATCAATCTTGTTTGCCACCAAATAGACCTTGCGATTTTTCTGGCGCAGCTTTTCAGCGATCATATAGTCCGCAGCACTAATTCCCGAGCGACAATCGACAACAAACAGCACAATATCCGCTTCATCCATGGCCAGCAGCGACTGCTCCGCCATGCCGACATCAATACCCTCCTCCTCACCGCTGATACCGCCGGTGTCGATAACCATAAAGCGGCGATCGAACATTTCACCATCGCCGTACTTGCGGTCGCGGGTCAGGCCGGAATAGTTGGCCACCAGCGCGTCGCGACTGCGCGTGAGTCGATTAAAGAGTGTTGATTTACCAACATTAGGCCGGCCCACAAGGGCGATAACAGGAATCATAGGAATAAAAAAATGCCGCAGTTTTCAATTGCGGCATTCTACTTTAGTTCAGGCTTCTTAACACCCTAGAATATTAAGCATAATCCATCTGCTGCGTCTTTTGCTGTATCTGGTTTTCGACGCGCTCTTTGTGCGCCATTAAATCCGGAGCATGCTCAGCGACAATGGTCGTCGGAATATAGTCCAGATTGCCGCCGACTAATCCATTCACAAATACTAGAATCTTAAGGTCAGCTATGGTCAATCGACCATCGGCAAAGTACTTGCCGCCAGCGGCGACCAGGCTGTCATTAAGCCCGGATAAAAATAAGGGTAAGATCTCAGCAGCGATTTTTTCTCGTGCGGATTTCTTTTCATCTTCTTCCAGAAAAAATGTATTCACCAGTTCCTTCATGGCATCATCAGCAGTATCTATCACCGCATCACAGATCGCTGCCTGCCAATCATCTTCCGGGTAAAGGCCGGCCAGCTTGCCAACGTAACGGGAAATTACATTTGACTGATTTAGCACAGTTCCATCGACCTCAAGCTCAGGCAGCTGGTGATAGCGATAATTAGCTTTAACCTCAGGCCATTCAGCTACTGGAATGCGACAATCCTCAAACTCGATGCCGCCAATTCGCATTGCCAACCGGGCAGGCTCGCCACGGCCGCCATTAAAATCAAAATACGTCAGTTTAAATTTTTCCATTGTCTTATCTAACTCCTTGTTTGTGGATATACGAATAACATCCATCTTTGAGAGATGGCATTGTCATCATTAGAAACCCCGAAAAAGCGGCATTAGATGGCGACAAGCTACTATCAACCTTTGTCTTGGCATTATTGATCAAATCCCTATAAGCCGAGTAGAACGACCAGGTCGGCGCTGGCTTATACACCAACCCTGAAACCTCAAAATACTCAATGATATTTTTTGCCGTGGTGGGCTTTACAAATACCTCATCAGTGGGCGAATAATAAGCTGGAATAATCGAAACCAGACTCCACTTGGCAAGCTTTTCAGTCTTGAGCAACTCAACCAGGGCCTCAAAACCCGCCTGTTGATTGCTTCCATGCAGAAAGTCATGCATTGCCTGAACCATAAAGGACTGTTCGCCGGGCGCCAGGCGTTTAACAAAATCTCGAAATTTTGGCTTCTCAAACATCGACACCATTGACGAGCGGCCTACAACTTTAGCCATATCATCAGCATATTGTTGAATGTCTTTACTCGCCTTTGCACTAAAGCACTCACGAGCCAGCGCGGTCATTTTCTCCATTGGATGGCGCTTGCCAATTTTGACCATTTCGGGGTCGGCAAAACCGTCGGGATAGCGAGACATAAAGTCTGCCTCAGCCTTTTTGAGTTTATGGCTATTGAATTGGATCATGGATTTATCTCTCAGGACTACAGCATGTCGAACAATTTGTTCTTATGAATATAGACCAACAATCCACTTTAAAAAGAAAGATTAGGGCAACTGAATTGTTGCCCTGGGAACCTAAATAGAAATATTACTGAATTTTAAATGCAGTCAACGAGCCGTTATTGGATTGCACAATCAGACTCTCACCCACTGTCAGCATGGGTGCACTAACACCGCTGCCATGAACTTTGGTGCGAGCCACAAAGTGACCGTCGAGGGGGTCTAACAGGTGCAGATAACCTTCAGCATCGGCAACGGCGATAGTGCCACCGAGTTTTGCCGGGCCGGTTACGCGGCGCAAAAACAACTCTTCATTGCTCCAGATAACCTGGCCACTGCCGGCGCGAAAAGCACGCACTGTACTGTCGGCTTCACTGACATAAACCTGATCGAGACTGTGGGCCGGGGTCTGGTAGGAATTACTGTCCTGGAACCACAGGCTGCGACCGGTGCCGCGGGAGATTGCTCCCAGGCGTCCCTGGTAGGTCGTCGCATAGATAACATCGCCGGCCAAGAGCGGCGAACCGTCCAAGTCAACCATACGCTCCAGATCTGTTCGTCCCTTTGGCAGTGCCATTCGTGCTTCCCAGATCAGTGAGCCATTTTCCGGATTAAAGGCAATCAGCTTTCCTGAATCAAAACCGGTAAGTACCATATTGCTGGTAACAAGCGGGCTGCTGGTCCCGCGCACACTCAACAGAGGTGCATTATCTTCGTGCTGCCAGATCGCCGAACCATCGTCGGCATTGAAGGCAAAGAGTTTATTGTCGATAGTCTGCACTACAACAACCTCACCATTGCTTTGCGGGCTGGAAAGAATCTCCGAGCTGACAGTGCCACTCCAGAGGACAGCGCCGTCGTCTGCATTGAGCGCGTAAACGTCACCTTCAATACTGCCGAGCATAACCAGTCCGGCACCGTAACCAACTCCACCAGAGATCAATACTTCTAGTTCGGTGCTCCAGCGGCGCTTGCCGGTATCCAACTCAATGGCGGTAACCTTGCCCTGATGATCTGCGGCAAATACCAGCTCAGCGCTGGCGGCAGGCTGCAAACTTTTCCAAAAGTCTTTATTGTCCGCACCTACATTGACCGACCACTGCTTTTTAATCCTGGCTTCCGAATCGAACTTAACCAATTGCGCTGGCTTTATTTCAGCCTCTTCATCACCGCCAAACCAGCTACAGCCAGAGATCAGTGATGCGCAGACTAATGAGCACAACAATAAATTTAACTTTTTCATGGCGCGTTTTCCTATTTAAACGACGACTCTATTACTGTCTGGTAGATCCTTTACTCTTACTCTTCAATAACAGGCTCTTCGAGCTCTGCCGGCTGAACCAAACCAACTTTAAGCTCTAGAAGAGCACGCACAGAGTTGTCACCGGTGGCCTCTGTGGCCAGTGCTGACTGATAGGCTGTATAGGCAGCGGCGCTATTGCCCTGCTCCAGGTAGAAATCACCCTTGGCTTCTTCAAATGCCGATTTCATTTCGCCAGCGTCAATCCCCTGAACCAACTGAAGGGCTTTGTCGAGATCACCGCGTGCAGCTTCGACGCGCGCCAAGCGCAGCCGGGCAACAAATGCGCTGACCTTGCCTGCGTTGTCCATTGCCCACTGCAGTTCGCTGGCAGCGGCATCAAGGTCATTGCCTTCAACCGCCAACTTGGCTTTGGTCAGAGCCGCATAGACTGCGTACTGAGTACCGCTGTAATCAGCTTTGAGTTTATCTGCCAAAAGGGTTACCGCAACCTGTGTCTCTTCAGTCAACGTCTCGCCGGGGTTTAAACCATTAAAATTGTCGAGCATTTCCTGATAGGTCAGCGAGGCTGCAGATGCCTGCTCTGCGTTGTGATCGGTCCAAGCCTGCCAGCCAAAATAGCCGCCGACAACTATGGCTATAGCTAAAATAGTCTGCTTGCCGTTCTCTTCCCACCAACGCTTAAGAGCTTCGATTTGCTCTTCTTCTGTAATATGATCTGCCACGCGTATTCCTCAATCTGTCGTCATTATTTTCATTAGATAGTCGGCCAGATCTGCCTGGTCAACTGTTTCCTGGGGGCGGTCTTCTCGTAAAAACTTAACCCCGATTTTTTTACTAGCGGCTTCATCATCGCCGAGTATCAGGGCGATCGATGCTGCACTTTTGTCTGCTTTTTTCATCTGCGATTTAAAACTGCCACCACCGCAGTTTGTCTGTAGCCGAATGGTTGGGCAATTAGATCGCAGATTTTCTCCCAACACCAAGGCCTGAGTCTCCACATCGCCGACGGCAACCAGGTAGAGGTCGACAATTTGCCCGACACTATCAGGGACAACACCGAGCTCGTCAAGCAACAGCACCAGTCTTTCCACGCCCATAGCAAATCCAACACCAGGACAGGGCTTGCCGCCAAGCTGCTCAACCAGGCCATCGTAACGCCCACCGGCACAGACTGTGCCTTGGGCACCGAGATTAGTTGTGATCCATTCAAAGACTGTCTTGGAGTAATAATCCAGGCCGCGTACCAGTCGCGGGTTGATTTCATATTCAACGCCAGCGGCATCGAGTGTGGTGCGCAACTGCTGAAAATGATCTTTTGATTCCTGATCAATAAAGTCTTCCAGACTTGGCGCGTCGTTTAGCAGTGCCTGGGTCTGGGGATTTTTGCTGTCGAGAATACGCATGGGATTGCTGTCGAGACGGCGCTGACTGTCTTCATCGAGCTGATCTTTTCGGGCACTTAAATAGTCGACCAGCGCGGCGCGATAGCTGGCGCGATCAGCGGAGGTTCCCAGGGAATTAATCTGCAGGGTAACGGCATGATCAATACGCAGCTCTTTCCACAACCTTGCGGTCAGCAGCAATAATTCGGCATCTATATCCGGTCCCGACAGGCCAAAGGCTTCGACGCCTACCTGGTGAAACTGGCGCAAGCGACCCTTTTGCGGGCGCTCGTGGCGGAACATTGGACCGCTGTACCAGAGGCGTTGGGTCTGGTTGTGCAGCAGACCATTTTCAGTGCAGGCGCGCACACAGCCCGCAGTTCCCTCGGGGCGCAAGCTGAGATTGTCGCCATTGCGATCATCGAAACTGTACATCTCTTTTTCGACGATATCGGTCACTTCTCCAACCGCGCGTTTAAACAGCTCCGTCTGCTCGAGTACCGGGAAACGTATTTCGCGGTAGCTGTAACGGCTCAGCACTCTGGCAACAGTCCCCTCGAGGTACTGCCAGGTGGCTGACTGTTCGGGAAGCAGGTCGTTCATGCCCCTGATTGATTGGAGTTTCATCTATCTCTCTATTTTTTCTATTTAAGCCTTAGCTATAAGATTGGCTGCATCTGCCGCCAACTGTTTTTCTTTGGCCGCAGCCTTGGCACGAATCTGGGTTTCCAGATCATCGACCAGATTTTCATTGCCGACTTTATGGTCGGGCTCGCCATCCAAATAAACCAGATTAGCTGGCGTGCCACCGGTTAAACCAAAATCAGATTCCTTGGCTTCGCCGGGACCATTGACGATACAGCCAATAATCGAGACATCCATGGGCACTGTAATATCCTCGAGACGGTTTTCCAGCTCGTTGACGGTTTTGATAACATCGAAATTCTGACGCGAACAGCTTGGGCACGCGATAAAGTTAATTCCTTTACTGCGCAATCTCAGGCTACGCAACATATCCCAGGCGACTTTCGCCTCTTCCGCCGGATCCGCGGCCAGGGAGATTCGAATCGTGTCGCCAATACCGTCGAGCAACAGTGCGCCGAGACCAATTGCCGATTTAACCGTGCCGGAACGCAGGCCACCAGCTTCGGTAATACCCAGATGCAGGGGTTGCTCAATACGTGTCGCCAGATCGCGATAGGCGGCAACGGCCATAAAAACATCTGAGGCTTTTACACTGACTTTAAAATCCTGAAAATCGTATTTGTCGAGCAGATCGACATTGCGCATCGCCGACTCCACCATTGCCTCAGCGGTGGGTTCGTTGTACTTGCGCAATAGATCTTTACCCAGCGATCCGGCATTGACGCCGATACGGATTGGAATATTCAGGTCGCGGGCTTTGGCGATCACTTCGCGCAGGCGATCTTCGCGGGTTATATTGCCGGGATTAATACGCAGGCAATCGACACCGAGGTCGGCCACACGCAGGGCGATCTTGTGGTCAAAGTGAATATCTGCAACCAGCGGAATATCCACCAGCTGGCGAATCTTACCAAAGGCTTCGGCCTCTTCCAGGGAGGGAACCGATACCCGCACTATATCTGCACCGGCTGCCTGGATACTCTTGATCTGGGCTACGGTTGCTGCGATATCTGACGTGCTGGTATTGGTCATACTCTGCACAGAGATTGGTGCGTCACCGCCGACCGGGACGTTGCCAACCATAATCTGTCGCGATTTGCGTCGCACTATAGGGGTTTCACTAAACATTTTATAACTACTCAATAACTACTCACTGGTCGCCCAGGCTGTCTACTGCTTTAACCAGGCCTGGTAGGCGAGATTTTCCTGGGAGTACGGAAACAGATTTTTTAGTTTCAGTCCTGCACTCGCCGCTTTATCCCTGTTGCCAAAACGCTCTTCCACTCGCACCGCAAGCCACAGGCTCTGTGCAGTCGGTGCACTTAACTGCCTAAAACGATCCAGTGCCACCTTGCAGAGAGGATAGTTTTTTAGCTGGTAATAGAGTTCAGCAGCCTCAATATAGGGCGCTGGAAATCCCGATGAAAGCTGCGCGGCTCTCTCAAAGGATTCAAGCGCTGGCTGGCTGTCACCCATTCTATTCTGGGTCAGGCCCAGTATATAAAAGGCCTGGGCGCGACGGTCATAGCCAAGGTCTTCACTGACCAGTTTTATCTGTTTCCTGGCTTCTGCCAGTCGCCCCTGATTGTATAAAAAGGTGGCAAAATTATAGCGTGACAGCGTATAACTTTTATTTCTCGCAAGTGCCTTTGTAAAGTACTCCTCGGCCAACTTAAATTCCTGCTCACTCTGGTATAGCAGAGCGTAAGCATTGTATAACTGTGCCGATCGCGATCTGTATTTCGCGGCTTTTTCAAGGTGGACGCGAGCTAAATCGCGATTGTCCGAGCCTATATATTTTAGTGCCAGTTTAATATGCTGCTGGCTTGCAGCGTCCGGGTTTTCGGCGTTGGCACTTTTCGGGCCATCTGACACACAGCCTGTGGCGGTTATTAGAGCGGCCACTAAAAAACCCAGTTTAATCAGCTTTACAACATACCCTGTTGCTATCTTCATAATCCCTCTCCCTATCGCCACTCTGTATAAGCTGGCATTCCTCACTCAATAATTTTGACCACCTGTTCCTCATCGAGGCGTTTTTTATAACGCTCCTGACGTTTGGTGCGATCGTTTACTTCACCGGCCAACTGACCACAGGCAGCGGCGATATCATCACCACGAGTGGTTCGCACGGTTACAGTGTACCCGTCATTATGCAGAATGTCCCTAAACCGCCCAAGAGCCACCTTGGTGACCTTTTTATAGCCGGAACCCGGGAACGGGTTAAATGGAATAAGGTTTATCTTGCAGGGTAAATCGCGCAGCAGCACGGATAACTCTTTGGCGTGTTCATCGCGATCATTCACCCGATCCATCAGCGTGTATTCAACGGTGATTTTACGGCGGTTGTCGGGCATTTTATCCAGATAGCGTTTGGCACTATCGACAAATGTCTGCAATGGATATTTGCGGTTAATCGGTACCAGCTCGTTGCGCAGCTCATCGTTGGGGGCATGCAGGGAGATTGCCAGGGATACATCAGAGACATCGCCAAGCTTATCAACTTCAGGGACCATACCCGCCGTACTCAGGGTGACGCGACGCTTGGAGAGTCCGTAGGCATTATCATCGAGCATCAGGTTCATGGCATCGACAACGTTATCAAAATTCATCAGCGGCTCGCCCATACCCATCATCACTACATTGGTGACGCGGCGCGGCGCTTTAAGGTCAAACTGGTCAAAAGATTCTGCGGCGATCCACAGTTGGCCAATAATTTCTCCGGCAGTCAGGTCGCGGTTAAAACCCTGCTTTCCAGTGGCGCAGAAGCTGCAATCCAGTGCGCAACCAATCTGTGATGACACACAGAGAGTCCCGCGATCGCGTTCGGGGATGTAGACCATCTCAATACAGCTGCCGCCATCCATACGAATCAACCACTTGCGGGTTCCATCAACCGAATCCTGAACACTGACCACCTCTGGCAGAGCGACTTCAGCCACTTCGCTAAGGCTGGCGCGCAGACCTTTGGAGATATTGGTCATCTCATTAATGTCGGTGACACCCTGCTGGTGTATCCACTTGAGAATCTGGGTGCCACGAAAACGCTTCTCGCCGAGTGACTCTAAAAAGTCACCTATACGGGAAGCAGAAAGCCCCAAAAGGTTGGTTTTCTCCTTTCGGGGCTGTTCGTCAATCGCTGTTACTTCAACTGCTTGGGACATAAATGTCTATTTCTCTAATGTCGAGAAGATGCTTTTATCGAGCACAGATCTCGTTGTCAGCAAAGAAGTATGCAACTTCGCGAGCTGCAGATTCAGCTGAGTCAGAACCGTGAGCGGCGTTAGCATCGATGGATTCTGCAAAGTCTGCACGAATAGTACCAGCAGCAGCTTCTTTAGGGTTAGTTGCGCCCATTAGATCGCGGTTGGTCATAATGGCGTTTTCGCCTTCGAGAACCTGAACAGAAACTGGGCCAGAGGTCATAAAGGCAACCAGGTCTTTAAAGAAAGGACGCTCGCTGTGTTCAGCGTAAAAACCTTCAGCCTGTTCCTGGCTGAGCTGCTGCATTTTGCAGGCAACGATTTTAAGGCCAGCGGCTTCAAAACGGCTGAGGATTTGACCAACAACATTTTTTGCTACTGCGTCGGGCTTGATAATAGATAGTGTGCGTTCAGTCGCCATGAAGA
>ERZ1047472.2997-NODE-2997-length-11416-cov-6.067160_pt1 | contig 11416 bp, 9 predicted proteins | sample MGYA00383095_ERZ1047472 | MGnify/ENA primary metagenome ERZ1047472 (study PRJEB29581, sample SAMEA5548365) | metagenome | biome: marine; feature: coastal; material: water | depth 1 m | study: Short-term variability in the microbial, nano- and picoplankton...
TTCTGAGGACTTTCAAACGGACGATATACGTAATACACAGCATTGTTGTGCACCTCTATTTTCTCGAGATACTTGAAATTCAATTGATACAACTCACGAATTTCTCCCGTTGTTAAATTCACTTTGCCTAAATAGCTTGTACCTGCTTTTTCATACCAAGCATAGACATTTCCATTGGCTTTGTCCTGTATAAGATGACTCTTCCACCCTGTTTCCTTCTTATTCAGATGATGATCTATGTCCACTGAATCTTTCAATTCGCCGCTTACATCATGTCTGTACAGCTTTTCAGAATAATAGTCGAAAACAAATAACTCATCTTTGACTTTGAAAAATGGTGAATACAATTCCTTATAAAAAACGGATTGTGTAAAGTAATTGGCACCCACCCAAATCTCTGCATCGATGCCCGTTTCATATTCCAAGTTCTTCGCCCAAAGCTTTGTTCTCACATCGACCCATTTGTATTCGGCTCGATAAAGCTCCATCATTAATTCATCTCGAATCGTTCTGAATTTATCATATATAGAATCGACCTGATCATACTTCCACAAAGAAAATTCAGGATAATTTGAAGCGAAATCGGTGAAATACAATTCATTTCCATTGGTGTCCAAAATTGGAGCTATATATCGGTGGAAATAGTCCTTTTCCAATTGAGCAATTTGAATATTACTTTTTTCGGGGAGCACAGTAAGCACTCTGTCTTTACAAACAACATGGACATTGCTTCGGTAATCTTTTTCTAGATGATCTGCACGACCAGGTACGGCAAAAGAATTCAAAACTTTATACCCATCATACAACTGAACTTCAGATCCTTTGGCCAATCGCTTAGGATATGTTAAAAGAATCAAATTACCATTATCCAGTACCTCGAAATCTTCTACACTCAATCGCGAACTATGAAAAACAGTGTCGACCGCACCGGAGGCTTTTATAACTACCTCTTTAACTTCCTGGACTCTTTCTGGACGCATTTCAATGATGAATCTCATAGAATCACCCACTATTTCGAATGTTCTCTCAAATGTTTCGTAACCTTCTTCAACACAAGACAATTTTACTTTCCCAGAAACGATAATAACTGCAGAAAACTGACCATCCTTATCCGATTTATCAATTTTAAGAAATTTGCTTGATTGCAATATGGACACAGTTACACCTTCAATTGGAAGACTAGTTTTCGTGGATTTAATTTCAATTTGAACATGAGTTTGACCAAAACAAGTGGATGTAACAATCAAAAGAAAGAGAATTGAAAGGGCTTTTCTGCCCCATTGCGAAAAAAAATTGAGGTTTAGACTCATGCTGTGGCTTTCCATCTATGATGCAAAATCAATTATCATTCCATAAAAGAAATCCTTTCAGATTCGAAAGGATTTATAAATTATTTGATTCTCAAACACCAATTCATTTCGTCTGGTTTCTTTCCAGATTTGATGTCGTTTAATTCTTCTTTTATTCGATTTGAAACGGTTCTGGACTCAATAGAAGGTAATTCATAAATTTCTTCTCCATAACCCAATTTAGCTATATGAACAATGGTAGCTGCAGTTCCAGCTCCAAACGCATCTTGCAATGTTCCAGAACGGGCCGCATTTACAACTTCTTCAACAGAAACCTTTCGTTCTTCTACTTGTATTCCCCAAGATTGCGCCAATTCTACAACTGATCGCTTAGTAACACCTCTCAAAATTGTGTCACTTTCTTCTGAAGGAGTAATTAGAACGTCATTTATAATAAAACAAACATTCATTGTACCCGCTTCTTCAATGTACTTATGTTCTTTTCCATCTGTCCAAAGCAATTGATGAAAACCTGCTTTTTGCGCCAATTTACTTGGGTACAAGCTTGCAGCATAATTCCCTGCTGTTTTTGCTCGACCTACTCCTCCTTCGGCTGCTCTGGTGTAATGATCTTCAATTTTTACATTAACCGGTTCTGAATAATACGCTCCAACAGGACAAGTGAAAATGATGAACTTATAAGTGTCTGAAGGTTTAATACCGATATATTCGTCAGTAGCAAGGATAAACGGACGGATATATAAAGAATACCCTTCACGTTGTGGAATCCATTGGTTATCTATTTCAATAACTCGACGAATACATTCTATGAACAACTCTTCTGGTACAACTGGCATGCACATTCTTCCGCAAGACTCTGCAAAACGGCGCGCATTCATTTCTGGACGAAATACTAAGACATCTCCGTCAACGGAGCGATTCGCTTTCATTCCTTCAAAAATTGTTTGCCCGTAATGCAAAACAGAACTTGCAGGATGCATGGATAAATTTTTAAATTCTGATATTTCTGGAGTATGCCATTGCCCATCCGAATACTCCATAACCAACATATGATCACTGAAAACCTTTCCAAATGGAAGATTATCCCAATCTACATCGTTGATTCGTGTGGAACTTGTTTTATTTATTTTAATTTCAAATTGGTCTGACAACATAGCATTTTCTTAGATTTGCGAAGATACTCAGAATGTAGTATACATCAAACTTTTTAAGAAAATATAGGATCTTTTTTATAATTATTCATTCGAGACAAAACAAAAGTTTGAAGTTCAGTCATTTATTTAATACTCTTCCCGATATATTGTAATTTAGGCGAAGAAAACGATTCGTTTTTTGAAAAAAAGTCAAGAAATACTAGAACATTTTTGGGGTTACGATCGCTTCCGTCCCTTTCAAGAAGAAATTATTGATAGTGCGATTTACGGTCACGACACCATGGCCCTGCTACCTACTGGTGGTGGAAAATCCATCTGTTTTCAAATTCCTGGAATTGCGCGTGAAGGCATGTCAATCGTTGTTTCACCATTAATTGCATTGATGCAAGATCAAGTCAAAAGCTTGAAATCAAGAGGTATTAATGCCCAGGCTATTTATTCTGGAATGAGTTATAGAGAAATCGATATTCTCCTAGACAATGCAGTTTATGGAGGCGTTGATTTTTTATATGTTTCCCCTGAAAGGTTACAAACTAGACTCTTTATTGAGCGATTAAAAAAAATGCAAGTTGGATTATTGGTCGTTGACGAAGCACATTGTATTTCGGAATGGGGCCATGATTTCCGGCCAGCTTATACAGAAATTGCAAAAGTACGTGCAATTCATCCTGAAACTCCGATAATTGCTTTAACGGCTTCTGCCACCGAACGAGTGCAGGAAGATATAAAAATTCAACTCGTTTTGAAGCATCCGTTAGTGTTTCAAGGACCTTTTGCCCGTAAAAACATTTCTTTCAAAGTGTTTAGAACCCAGGACAAGCTAGGGCGAGTTTTGGATTATTGCAAAAAAAATCAGGATTCAACCGGTATAGTCTATTGTCAAACACGAAAAAGCGTGAAAGAAGTGACTCGATTGCTTCACTCGCATAAATTGAGTGTTGGCATATATCATGGAGGAATGAAACAAGAAGATCGAGAATCAATGCTAAATGATTGGCTGAATGGTTCTCGAAAAATAATGGTTTCGACGAATGCTTTTGGAATGGGGATTGACAAAGGAGACGTGAGGTATGTTCTTCATTTTGAGGCTCCAAACAATATAGAAGCCTATTACCAAGAAGCTGGTCGTGCTGGTAGAGATGAAAAACCAGCGGAGACAATTCTTTATTATAACGAACGAGATTTTTCAAAATTATCAGAACAAATAGAAACTCAGTTTCCGCCTTCCAAGGATGTGAAATTGGTTTTCCGGGCATTATTCAATCATTTGCAAATCGCGATAGGTTCTGGAAAAGAAGAAAGTTATCATTTTAATATGAGAAAATTGTCTGAACAATTTAATATTCCAATTCAGAAAATTTATCATTCATTAAAATTACTGGAACTCAATGGTGATCTACAATTTTCAGAATCTGTATTCCACCCGACTAAAGTGAAATTTGCCATTGGAAACAAAGATTTATATGGTTTTCAAATTGCAAATCAAAGGTTTTCGCCATTGATCACGCTTATGGCCAGAAGTTATCCGGGAATTTTTGATCTATTTTTCGAATTAGATGAAACACAATTCACCAAAAGGTTAGGTGTTTCAAAAAACGAACTTAAAAACCAACTGAATCAATTGGAAAGGATGGGCGTTTGTGATGTTTCCTGGGCAAGCTCGTTGCCTTCAGTAACCTTAACACAAGAGCGACTTCCCGACGATTACATTCGTTTGAAAAGTTCTATTTATTCGAACAGAAAAAAGCTGGCTTTTGAGCGATTGAAAGCAATGGAGAATTACGTTTTGAATCCCGTTTGTCGAAGTATTCAATTGTTACATTACTTTAGTCAACCAGCCGGCAAATGTGGTGTTTGTGATATTTGCTCTTTGGAGAAAAATCAAATGACCAAAGTGGAAAACGAAAAAGCACTTTTTCAATATCTACGCGAACCAAAGACCATTTATGAAGTAATGGAAAACTTAAATCTCGATAGAGAATCGTCCAACGCCTTGCTTAGGAATTTGTTAATGGCTGAAACGATTACGATTGAAGAAGGTAAATATGTCGCCAAGAAATAAACCGTTAATTCTTCAGCATTTCACGCAAACTGTACACCTCTTTCTGAAGCGCCTGAACCGATTGAGTTAGCCCACTATCGTCCATTCTAACCGCTGGCAATTCTGGAGAAATGTAATTTACAAACTTCCAAATTTCAAGAATTTCATTTGCTTTCACTTCATAAGGTTCATAAAAGGTATTGGTAGAACATAATTGAAAACTCTCATGAGCACTTAATCGATTGTTCAAAACCTTAAAAACAATACCATCATCTTTTGTCACAACAATGCACGGTGTAGCATCTCGTATGGTCATCCAATTTTGGACGAATTCTGCTATAACCTGCGAACCATTGACTACAGGTGGCATAGAATCTCCTTGAATAGGAAATGAGCGGTATTTTTTGTTCTTGCTTAAAAACGGTAAATGGAAAGTTGGCAATACTTTCAAATAATCTGGATCAGCATAGCCATTGGCGTAACCTGCGCTTGCTTTGTGAGGAATCATTTCGATTACCTCATCATCATTCGCATCCACCATAGAAGTCAAGACTCTTAAGTGCTTTCCTGTTGTATCCGCTTTGGGTCCTTCAATTAACTCCGTAATTTCATCCTCTTTCAATTTTGAAAAGTCCTTTTTTAACAAGTCATCAATACTTATTTTGAAATACTCTGAAAAAGCTATCAAATTTTCGACACTAGGTTGCGCAACTCCGTTTTCGTATCCACTGTAGGATGAACGAGTTAAACCTAGCGCTGTTGCTGTTTCTTCTTGAGACTGAGAAAGTCGTTTTCGAACTATTTTAAGATTTTGACCGATGAACATGTTTAGAATTTAATCGTAAATATGTCGGAAATATAATCAAAATGATTGAATTGAACAAAAAAATTCTAGAATTCTCTGTTCACAATTGGTTCGCCAGTTAGATCAGCGTATACTTTCGTAAACTTCGCACCGAGGAAAATAATCTGTGAGGTATAAAACATCCAAACTAGAATTACCAATATGGACCCTGGTACGCCTCCATCGGCAGCAAAAAAGTAATTGGTTATGTAATACTTTATTAATATTTGGCCAAGAAAAAGAAGTAAACTAGTTAATAAAGCCCCACGGATAGCGATTCTCCATCTCACCTTTCCATCATGAAGAAACTTGAAAACAAAGGTAAAAATAAGCAGATTCGAAGCAATGGTAGCCAACTGTCGGAAGCCATTTGCAAAAAGCCAATTCAAGGTTTTGTATTCAGACAACCAATCAGTAGATAAACTCAACACCACCGTTTCTCCGAAGTAAAATACGATAACCACTAGTCCTATTCCAGTCATTAGAATCAAGGAAACCAGTTTAGAAATAATGGTTTGAATCAATAATTTTTTTCGATTGGAATACGCTGGTTTCACATTGTAAAACTCGTTGATACTGTTGCGCAATGAATTCAAGAGTGCGGTACTCGAAATAAGTAGAACAATAACTCCAATCGTATTGGCGATGAAACTGCTTTTTTCAAAATCTACCCCTTCCAAAAAGGTCAATATTCCAGATACATCTTTTATACCAATATGCTCTTGAATTGCCGCAGTAATCACATTAATCATTACTTCATTTCCTAAAAGCATACCAACGTAGGTAACCGCTAAATAAAATATTGGAACCAAAGCAAAAATTGCATAATATGCCAAAGCTGCACCATGAAAAAAGCTATTCACTTGGAAAAACTCCTTCATGGTAACAGCCACTAATTTCACTCCAAACAAACGAGAAAGTCGCTCGACAAGCTTTTTATACATAAATACACTTTAAGATTTCCATAGATTCAAAACTAAACAAAAGTAAGTCCTCTCCTCGCATTGTTCTGAAATTATTGTAATACAAAGGTCCGAACTTTTGATTCCAGAGGAATTCAATTTCAACTTTTTGGTTGTTGTTATTATGAATTGAAAACTGATCTGGACGGAAAAGTAGACGCTTCTCTCCTATTCGAATAGAATTAACTAGACCGAAAAACTCAGCCTCTTCAATACTTCGTGGATTAGAATAAAAAGTATCTGGTTTTGCTCTTCTTTTTATTCTTCCTTTTTTGAAGTAAATTACTTCGTCCGTTAAACCAAGTAATTCTTCACCATTATGCGTTGCGATAATAAAACTAGTATTTCTTACCTCTCTTAATTTCTGTAGATAAAGGAAAAGTTTTCTTCGCATCGGAGAGTCTAGATGAACAAAAGGCTCATCTAAAAGTATCAAATCAGCTTCACTGACCAAGGCTCTGGCTATGGAAAGTCGCTGTTGCTCGCCTCCAGAAAGTGAAATGGCTTGCCGATTAACTAATTTCTCTAAATCAAGTAAACTGATCATCTCATCAATTAATTCTTTTTGAAGTCCGTATGAAAGATGTAAAACTTTTTCTTTGATATTCTCTATTACAGTGTGATAAAGGTCTAATCCGAAGTCTTGGTGAACCAATGCAATATTTTCATAGCCAGGGACCAACATTCTATTGGCATTCTTAAGTTTATGACCATTTTGGACCACTTCACCTTTTGATGGAGTTAAATATCCTCCTATTATTTTCAATAAACTAGTTTTTCCATCACCGCTTTTACCCACGATTCCTAGAAAGGCTCCCTGTTTAAGATTGAAAGAAACATCTTGAAGGATTTCTTTATCGTATTCGAAATGAATATTTTTAATCTCTAGCACTTGGCATCAGTTCAATCGGGAATTCTCTGGAAGCAATATAAATTCCTGGAATTGGGTTGGCATACGGCTCTCCTTTTAAAAACAAAGTCAATATTTTGTCGTTAATTATCAACTCATGTTCTTCATACAAACTTTCTGAACAAGCGATTTGAATCAAAGAATTGTCCTCCTTGATAAAATTAAAAATACACATCTTAGGAATGCTTAGCTCGAAAGGATTGCCTTCTCCTTTTTCACCACGAATTGGATACACTGCGTTTCTTTCCAAGTCGACCTCCATGATTTCTCCTTTGAGGTTCATTTCGTCTTCCCACTCAAAGAGCTTATTGTCTTCAGACTCTTCTCCTTTGTGATGAGTATCAGCAAATTCTTGAGAATAAAGCTCATTTATCATAAAAACGTTAACAAGGAATGCCATGTACTATAATTTTTCGACAAAGTTAACGAAAAGGATAAGTTGAAATATCGCGATACAATCTATTTTCTACCTTTGCCCAAGAAATATCAATCGATGAGAGAAATTACAGTAAGAAGTGACAAAACCAAATCTATTTTAAGGAAACATCCTTGGGTGTTCTCAGGCGCTCTTGCTACTGACATTGCCAATTTTAAAGATGGTGAATTAGTTTCTCTACAAGATCAAAAGGAGAATTTTCTCGGAATTGGTCATTTTCAGCACGGGACGATTGCGGTTCGCATGTTGACGCACAATAAAATAAAAATCGATAAAGAATTCTATTTCGATAAATTCAAAAACGCTTTAGCACTTCGCAAGCAGATAGGGTTATTCAGTGACAACAACTCAATCTGTCGCCTTATTCATGGCGAAGGAGATGGATTGCCAGGATTAATTATTGATCATTATAATCAAGTGTTGGTAGTTCAATGTCACAGTGTTGGAATGTATAATTCACTTGAAGAGATAGCATTTGCCTTGCGTGATTTATTTGGTGAGGATGTGCGTGCCATTTATTCAAAGAACACAGGAACATTGCCATCCCATATCGAATCAGAGAATAAATATTTATTCGGCAAATGTGATGTTCCACATTTAGCTATGGAAAATGGAATCAATTATTCCATCGATTGGATAAATGGTCAAAAAACTGGATTTTTCATCGACCAGAGAGAAAGCAGAGCATTATTAGGAAAATACGCGAAAGGACAAAAAGTTCTGAATACTTTCTGTTATTCTGGCGGCTTTAGTCTTTCAGCCTTAAAAAAGGGAGCTTCTGAAGTTCATTCTTTGGATAGTTCAGAAAAAGCTATTGTTTTAACCGAAGAGAACTCGAAACTCAATAAATTCAAGGGTAAACATGAATCAATAGTTGACAATGCCATTAAATTTCTCAATGATTTGCCAACTACATATGATATTATCGTTTTAGATCCACCTGCCTTTGCCAAACACCGAAAGAAAAGACATGCAGCTGTTCAAGGGTACAAACGACTGAACGCTAATGCCATTCGGCAAATAAAACCAGGAGGGATTATTTTCACTTTTTCATGCTCTCAAGTGGTAGAAAAGGAACTGTTCAATCACACTGTAATTTCTGCAGCAATTGAAGCTGGTAGAGAAGTTCGAATTTTAGAACAACTGCATCAACCTGCTGATCACCCTATAAGTGCTTTTCATCCTGAGGGGGAATATTTAAAAGGATTGGTTATTCAAGTAAACTGATGCTGGACTTAAGGTATAAAACCATATTTATGGTGGCTTTGCCACTCATGGGAGCAAGTTTTATACAATCTCTTGTGCTTATTACCGATGCGGCTTTTTTAAGTCGACATAGCACCTTGGCTTTTGATGCATCTGGAAACGCAGGACTAATTTACATCACATTATTTGTTGCCTTACAAGGTATTGGGGATGGTTCCCAAATTATTCAAGCCAGACGAATTGGGGCAAAAAAACTAGATGAGCTGGGCACCATTCTGGGCACAACCATTTGGACGAATTTAATACTTGCTTTAATTTTATTTTTTGGAATCCAACTTTTTATGTCTGACGCTCTATTGTCATACTCAAAGCATGAGGATATTGCAATAGCTCAAGGGTCTTATATTAGAATCCGCAGCTATGCGCTCTTTTTCCATGTTTTTGGATTATCGGCGAATGCATTTCTATTCGCCAAAGGGCAAACGTGGAAAGTATTAGTCGCTTCACTTATCACTGCAGGTAGCAATATCTTTTTAGACTACGGGATGATTTTCGGGAATTCCGGATTTACTGAAATGGGATTGGAAGGCGCTGCTTGGGCATCTACTATTGCCGATGGACTTGGAATGATTACTATTTTATTCTTATTGGTCGTAGATAAATCGAATTGGAAAATTGGTCTTTTCCAAAAACTCGGATTTCAATGGCAAGCCATGAAGATTTTATTTCGTGTCAGCTCCCCATTAATGTTGCAAGGATTTTTAGCTCTTTCGACTTGGACCGTTTTTTTTACTTGGATCGAACAGATTGGTAAATTTGAATTAACCGTTTCCCAAAACATACGAGCGATATACTTCTTGGCATTCATACCTATTTGGGGATTTTCGGCAACAACGAAAACATATGTTTCACAGTATTTAGGTGGTGAAAGGAAAAAAGAGGTTAGTAAAATTCAAAAAAGAATCCAGCTCCTTACCATGGTTTGTTTAATTGCGATCTTTCATGGAGCGTTATTTTATCCTAAAGCTTTAATATCAATTGTAAATCCTGAAACAGAATATTTAGCTAAAAGTGCACAAATGCTTAGAATGGTTTCTCCCTCCATTCTATTATTTGGGTTCATAAGTGTTTATTACCATACTATTAATGGCAGCGGGAATACGAGAGTTACACTTATAATAGAAACGATTTGTGTGATTTTCTATCTTATTGCTGCTTTTTTATTCATAAAAATCTGGAAATTCGATATATTTTATATTTGGTTGGTAGAGTATATATACTTTGGGTTATTAGGAATAATGTCCTATTGGTATTTGAAAAATTACATTTGGCAAAACAAAAAAATCTAGATGAAAGATTTACGAATAGTGTTCATGGGAACACCTGAATTCGCCGTTACAATTTTGGACGGTATGATAAATGAAGGCGCTCATATAGTTGGCGTAATTACAGCCCCAGACAAACCAGCTGGTCGTGGCCGAAAAATATCTGAAAGTGCTGTTAAAACGTATTCAACGGAAAACGGATTGACCATACTTCAGCCAACAAATTTAAAAGACGAAGGTTTTGTCAATGAATTGAAAGCACTAAACGCGGATTTATTCGTTGTTGTGGCTTTTAGAATGCTTCCTGAAGTTATATGGACAATGCCTGCAAAAGGAACAATTAATCTGCATGCATCTATTCTCCCTAATTACAGAGGAGCTGCGCCTATTAATTGGGCAATTATAAATGGTGAGAAGGAATCAGGAGTCACGACGTTTTTTATTGAAAAAGAAATTGATACTGGGAAGATAATCCTAAATGACAAAATTGAAATCACTGAAGACATGACTGCTGGGCAGTTGCACGATAAATTGGCAGCAATTGGTGTCGAGGTAATGAACAAGACTATAATTCAAATCAGTGAAAATTCTGTTCATGCTTTGGATCAGGATAACATAAAAACAGAAAACTTAAAAAGTGCCCCGAAAATATTCAAAGCGGATTGTAAAATAAATTGGGACCTCACGGTAGCTGAAGTTCATAATTTCATGCGAGGTCTCAGTCCTTATCCAGGTTCGTGGTGTAATATCAGATTTAAAGGTAAAGAACTTACGTGCAAACTATTTAATTCGTCCGTTTCTAACATTAACTCCAAGCAAAAATTGGATATGTCTAATGAAAATACTTTTATGTTCCCTTGTGGTGACTATTATATAGCCATTGAACAGATACAAATTGAAGGAAAAAGGCGCATGACCAATGAAGAATTTAGTCGGGGCAATTCAATTTTGGACTTAGAAATAATTAAATAAATGTGAAAAAACAGTTAAACTCCTTGATTTTACGGGCTGTTATGCACAAAATCAATCTTTTTTCCACAAAAACACCCCTTTTTAACAGTCAAACCGTTGGTTGCATTGATATTCAGCTATATTTGCTTTGAAATATTATAAAGAACTTTAATTAAAACTTAAAATTATGAACAAAGCAGAATTAATTGATGCAATGGCATCACACGGCGGAATCACTAAAGCTGACGCTAAAAAAGCATTAGATGCATTCGTTGAA
>ERZ1047472.2998-NODE-2998-length-11409-cov-5.581205_pt1 | contig 11409 bp, 15 predicted proteins | sample MGYA00383095_ERZ1047472 | MGnify/ENA primary metagenome ERZ1047472 (study PRJEB29581, sample SAMEA5548365) | metagenome | biome: marine; feature: coastal; material: water | depth 1 m | study: Short-term variability in the microbial, nano- and picoplankton...
GGCTTGCCCGCATCGGGCTGAGGTGTCTGGTTGGTTTCGCCGCAAGCTTGCAGCAGCAATAGAACCAGCGAAAAAGAAATCAGTTTGGGGAGACGAGGCAGCATGGTGGTATCCAACAGCAGGTTTTGACGCACTGTAGAGAGCGGAAGCTGTGTCGTAAACGCTTTTGTCGACTGGGTGCCACGAACCAAACCAAAAGCAAGTAGACAGCTAAGCACCAGCCTGTGACTATGCTTCTGGCGACGGAGCGAACCGCTTCTTCTGCCGATCACCCCTGTGTAAATCTGGGTCTCAATCAGGGACGCCCACGGTCTGGGAACCTAGATCGCGTGGATTTACGCCCCGGGGTGCCTGGCTTTTCGCTGACGTTTTAACCAATGCGCACGGAACCTCCGGCGCTTAGTACAAGGAACCACAGAATGCTAAAGCTCCACGGATTTTCTGCCAGCAACTACTACAACGTGCCCAAACTGGCGTTTTTGGAAAAAGGCGTCGAGTTTGAAGAGGTGCTGTCCTACACAGGCGTCGGCCCCAAGTATCGACCTGAATATTTGGATAAAAGTCCGCTTGGCAAGGTGCCTGCGCTGGAGACTCCGGAGGGATTCATCAGTGAATCCCGGGCCATCCTTGTCTACATCGAAGCGGCATATCCGCAAACACCCCTGCTGCCCAGTTCGGCCTTTGGACAGGCCAAGGTTCAGGAACTGTCACAGTTCATTGAACTGTACTTTGAACTGGCCGCCCGGCGAATGATCCCTAATCTGTTAGCAGGCACTGAGCCGAATCCAGACGTGCTGAAAGAGTTTGGGACCAACATTCGCAAAGCTGCCAGCGCCCTCGCCAAGCTTTCATCCTTTGAAACCTTTGCCTACGGTGACACGTTCACCCAGGCTGATATTGCCGCCATCTTGAATCTTCCCGTGGTCCGCGATGTAGGTAAGCGGTTTTTAGGCGAGGATCCCTTAGCGACTGTACCCGGCCTGGACGCCTATTGCGCTCGCATGGAGGAACGCCCTCACGTCAAAACCATTCGGGCCGACGCCCAAGCAGACCGCCCGGGTTTCATGGCTCACTTAAAGGCCCTTTACGGTATCTAGGCTCTCCAGCGGCGCTTCGGCGCCGCACTTGCCCCTAGGGCTATAGGTTTCGCTTGGTACCGCCAATACCCACTGGCGCGCTTTGAACGCCGGCCCTAGCCTTGGTCACCACCTCGCGGAGGGTGTACGGGGCATTCAGTTCTTCCGGAGAGGAATCCGGGCCGAGCTCCCCCACTCTTAGGTAGTCCCCTTCGTCTGCCGCAAAGCGAAAATCAACCGTCAGTCCCGCCGCTTCGCCTACTCCGCCGCTGGCACCGAAGCCATGGCCTTCGTTTGTTTGCGCGGCGTTGGTCGCCTGATAACCCATACGCTGCAGCAGCTTGGGACTGGCGCGACCCAGCACTTGGGGCTTTACCGACAACATCCAGTTTTCTTGCTGCCGAATGACCGGGTGCTGCATGCCATTGAGCATGACGATACGTGGCGTGTCGGTGTGATTGATGCCCGTACTGTGGATCAAACGGCCATCGGTGATCACGATGGTGCCGGCTTTGGCATACAAATTGATGGCTGGTGGAAGCTTGCCGGCGGGCTTTTGGTCCCGAACCGAATCGGACAGGGTACGGTGGCTACCGGGAATGATCAGTGTCCCCCCGGTGTTTTCGTCCAGATCCGTAATAACCGACATCACGTTAATGGTCAGAGGGCTTCTGGAATCTAAAGCAATGTCCTGATCTTGGTGCAGCGCTTGGGGTACGCCGCCTTTCAAGGCGATGGAGGCAATCAAAGAATTGCTGATCCAGTTTTCGCCTAACGCCTCGGTAACCAGTTGTTCAATCAACGCACCGCCCTGAACCATGCTGGGGTGTTGCTCTAATAGCGCCTCAAAACACTGACCCTTGTTGACGCAGCAATTGATGTTTTGGCCGCTGGGTGTTTTCTGGGCAATCCCCGCAAGACGCTCGCCTTCGGCTTGCTCCAGCACACGTTGGCGGATCACGGCCACCTGTTCCGCCGAAAGTGCGTCTTCGATTTTGCAATAACCCCAGGTCACCATGTCGGACCGCAGGCGCTGAATGTCCTTTGTGGCGACAGGTAAATCTTCGCCCTGCCAATACGGATGCTTGGCTGCAACCGTGGTGTCGTAATAAGCGCCGGTTCGGTATTCCCACTGACCCCACTCACTGGAACGTTTGGGTGGGACAAAGTAAATGTCGGGATTTGCTTCCAGAACCGAAGGCATGGGATCTCTTGATGCCAGCTCGTTACGGTACATATGACCCTCAGATGCGGCCATGGTCGCCACGTGGGCAGGATCAAATTCTTCGGGTACAGCGCTCATGGCCTTTATTTTCCTCATGGGTAATGTTGACTGGGCTACCTGAAAAGGTGGCCCAGATTACTGTGAATTGCTGGGGGATTGAACCTGGGTTGGTACAAACAGTGGGAATCCCGGCAAGGATCACCTGTCCATACCCAGACAAGCCCGAGGAAACCCATTTAAAAACGAGTGCTAGGCGGTGTCTTCTGTTGAAGCCCCGCGCTTTTGATAAACATCCCGATATAGGCTGTCCAAGGCGCGAGATGCCGTACGAGTAAACAGACAAGGGATCAACGCGTGCACTAAGCAGGCGCCGGCAGCCAAAAACAAGCGAACCGCAAAACCCGTCGCCGCCAGCAGATGCTGAATATAGCTTTCATTGACGTCGGCAGGATGCGCCAACATAACTTTGTAGAAATACCGATACATATCCCAACCCTTTCTTCTGAGTGATGAAAGAATAGATCTATTGAGGCGGTTATTTTTCACAAACTTTGCGGCTATTATCCTCTACAACGCAATATTTACCTTTAATTAAACTAATCTATGCAGAATTTTGACAAGAAAGACATGGCCATCCTCAGAAGAATGCAAGCCGATAGCTCTGTCGCTGTTGCAGATCTGGCCGAGGAGATAGGCCTGTCGGTTAACGCCTGCTGGCGGCGGGTACGACGCCTGCAGGACGAAGTGGTGACAAAGCAAGTGGCAATCCTCGCGCCGGAGACCTTTGGTTATGGCCTAACCGCCTTTGTTTCGGTGCGAACCAATGAGCACAATGAGGATTGGCTAGCGCAATTTTCCCTTGGCATTAGCCAGATCAGCGAGGTGGTGGAATTTTACCGACTCAGTGGCCAGTACGATTACCTGCTGAAAATTCTTGCCAAAGACATTGCGGATTTTGACCGGGTCTACAAACGCGTCATCAAAATCGCGCCCCTAAGCGATGTCACCTCGTCCTTTGCCATGGAGCGGATAAAGTCTACGACTGCCCTGCCCCTTTAAAAACTCTCTGTTCAAGGCGTCTGCTCAAGCTCGCTCTTCGGGCTTCCCCTTGAGGCCGTCTCTTAGCGCTCGCTCTTCTTAGCGCTTTCTCTTTGGGCGATTTGTATGCGGTGCGCATTTCTGCAGGAACTCTGCCATCGCGGGCACAAGCTCGCCGATAAGATTTAGCCCTTGCGCCTCACCGGACTATTACAGACTGGCTATGGCCGGACTGGGGCCGCGTATCCCCCGGCGCAAAGCCGCATGAGCGGGCACCACGGGTTGTCCATCCCCCAGGTTGATCCACATACGATAGAGGCTTCGCCGCTCTTCAGGGTTAGCGGAATCGAAGAATTTGTCACGGCGATGCATAACTGCAAGGTTGTTAATAAACAACATGTCGCCGGGCTGCTGCATAAAGGTCAGCTGCATCCCGGGCTGGTTGGCCACCGCCTCAACACAGGTCAGCGCCGCCCGATCAGCTTCGCTAAAGCCGCCTTCAGAAAGCTCCGCCGCAATCTCCGCCAGCTGAATATTCAGCCATGTGCTCATTCGGCCTTCATGCCAAGCGAAAACAGGAATCAAGTTCTGCTGAACTTTGCCAAGGTTTTTCGTGGACTCGGTATCGCCTTTCTCTTTGCGGGAATACAGGGCATAGCCACGCTTGAGCACCTCTAAATGCTCGGGATGGTTGGCCAGCATTTCGTTGTAGATTGAGAACAGACTCACCAGTCCATTCATACCACCCCGCGGCGCCTGACGAATGCAACACATGGCAATGCAGTCGCCGCCATCACAGTGAAAGCGCAGTTCATCGTTGCTCTCGTAACCCCGGGTATCTCTGCCTCGCTGGGCGCCAGCAAAACGGTCGGCGACAATGCTCAGTACCTCGCCCTTGGCGTTTTGCATCACCGGGTTACCAACCGCCACCCCGAGGGTCCAGAACACACGCCGCAGTCGCTCCGCGTCAGCAGCATCGGCTCCTCGGATCAGGGTAAATCCCCTGCCGAAGGCGAGCTCTTCCTTTGTTTGGTTGATGAGGGTCTGAACCTCAGTGGGGGTGTTTTCGACTGCGTCCGCGTTCAACCACAGCTCGCTACTGCTGGGCAGTTGATCCGCTAGCTGTTTGAGTCCGTCCAGTTGCCCAGTTGAAAGCTCCACCACCCAATCCGAGGGCTGTTGCAGGTCATCGCCCCGCCATCCCCGCCGATCCAATATGGGCGCACCCACAACATCATTCATCCGAACTCCCCCCATCCACGCCGCCGTCACTTGAGGCGGAAATCTACTGGCACATCACTCGATGGCGCAGTATTTCGACTCCAAATCCAACACGGCCAACAATCGGCCAAAGCCAATGAATTGGCCAATCATCATACCCAGCTCTAGCACCTGTTCGTCGCTGTAATGTTCCTTGAGCCGTTCAAAGAATTCGTCATCCATGTTGTGATGGTCTGTAGCCAAACGATCGGCATATTCCAAAGCCAAGGCTTCCTGTTGGCTAAAACCCTGTAGATCCCGGTCTAAATCCAGCCGAGCAATCTTATCCTCTGTCAAATCTCCCGCAGACTGCAGGAGTCGCACATTCAGTCACGTAAAGCAGTCGTTGTGCCGAGCAATTCTTAGCCGAACCATTTCGATCAGCGCGTCGGATAGTGAATACCCGTTACGTGCAGGCAGGTAAAACTGGTTATACGTCCGAAACAGCTCGCGACTGTGAGCCAGTCCTCGCAGGGTTGATGTGTCGTGACCCTGAGCATCCATCTGCTCGGCAACCCGGCGTGAGTCTTCATCAAGTTCATGGTTTTCTAGTAATCGGATGCGAGCCATGGTTTCTCCTAGTTAAGCCGACTTAAGCCAACGCCCTACATTCCAAGGCACCAGACATGGTGCTCTCTCTCCTCATCAGGTGCTGGCCTGACCGGCACCACAGCATTAGAAGTTAATGCTCTGAAGCGAGGAGCACAAGAGATGAGCATCAAGGACTGTCGTCCCAAGGGGCCCAAAAGCGCTACGAATTTCACGGCCAATGCCCGACACACCGGCCACACCAATAAAGAGATTTTGTTGATGAGTACCCTACGACCCAGCGCCCCATTCCGCTCCTGCAGCCAACCCTGCCCGATGGCCCGATTCTAGGGTTGTAGCGCTGAGGGTCCAGGACAGACTCAGCGCTAAAGGGTTTTCTGCTAGGGACTTAGCTTGGTAGGGTGGTTCTTTTGCAACGAAGTACCCTGCCATGACCGATCTGATCCTCCACCAATACCCGGGCTCACCTTTCTCCGAAAAAATACGCAACCTGTTTGGCTACAAACAGCAGGCTTATCAGTCCGTGGAAATTCCGGTCATCATGCCCAAACCGGACCTTATGGCCTTGACCGGCGGCTATCGAAAGACTCCGGTGCTGCAGCACGGTGCAGATATTTATTGCGACACAGGGATTATTTGTCAGCTTATTGACCGGCTGTATCCCCAAAATCCTATTTATCCCCAAGATCAAATTGCCCAGCTTACGGCCGCCGCGCACTGGACCGACACCTTTCTATTTAAGGCCAGTGTTGCCGTGGCCTTCCAGCCCAAGGCATTGGAAGGCAACGATTTATTTAGTGACCCCGCCGCAGCTGAGGCGTTCATGAAAGATCGAGCAGACTTCAGCAAAGGTTCTACCGAACTCGGCATGGACCTGAACGTTGCACTCCCCCATTGGCTGCAGCATATGACCCGGCTAGAACAGCAGTTGTCTTTAGCCGATTTCCTAGGTGGCAGCTCTCCCACCATTCTTGATTTTTCTACCTACCACTGCTGCTGGTTTGTTTACAAAAACGATGCGCTCAAGGGTGACTTAGCGAAGCTGCCGGCACTCGGGCACTGGATGGAGCGCATGGCGGCGTTCGGACACGGCCAGCCCACCAGCATCACTGGCGATGCGGCGGTAACCATTGCAAAAAACAGCAGTCCTGAGGCCATCGCCGCGAATGGCGGCCTAGCCTCTGAACCCGTTGACCCGGGCGCACAGGTAGAGGTAGTGGCCATCGATTATGGATTTCAGCCCACCCGAGGCGAACTGGTCCTGGCGTCCGGGGATGAACTGGTGGTGAAACGAATCGACGAGCGTGCCGGCGAGGTCAACGTCCACTTTCCTCGACTGGGTTTTCGAGTGAACCCAGTCCAGTAGCGTAGCCCACTCTGTCACCCCGCGCCGGCGCATTTCGCCTGTGTGGGGCACAAACCCGCCCGGTGTCTGTGAAGGCCAGTCAAGAAGCATTGTATGGTGCAGGCTCAATGACCCTTTGGTAACGTACCGCCTCCAATTTCGAGGCCATATCCATGCTTAGCGAGCAAAAATACGCGTCCATAGGCACCAAAAAACACAGTGGCCACCTCGTGTGGACACCGGTTTGGATGGCCTTTCTCGAATCCAAAAATGCTTACTACCTGTTTTCTGCCGGCGCTGCTGGGAAGGTAAAACGCGTGCGCAACTATGCGGACATCCAAGTCGCCCCGTGCACAGTGTCCGGAAAAATCACTGGCCCCGCTGCCCAAGCAACAGCTTGGTTAGAAGGCGATGCGGATATTGGCGAGACAGCGTACAAGGCACTGCGCGCCAAATACGGTTGGCAAATGGCCATCTTGGACTTTTTCAGCAAACTCAGCGGCAACTACAAAAAACGGCAATTGATAGGCTTTTCGCTATCAAACCCGGACCACCACAAAACAGCAGAAACCCAGTAACTGCATCTTCGCATTATCTTAGCCTTCTCTCGGCCTTGTCCTAGCCTCAGCCGGCGGCGGCACGTTGTTTACGATAGCCCGCCAATCCAATAAGCGCGCACCAAAGGGTCAGCCAAGCCAAATACACGGCCACATCGTCCAACGGGTTATGGATCTGCAGCAGGAATGTGGTTCGGGCCACGATCCACACCGCCCAGAAGACGACTAGGCGCGGAGTTTGATCAAGTCCAAGAAAGAACCAACCAATGGTTCCCGTAATGCTCAAAGCCATCAGCTGAGCCAGCGGCACGGTAAAAATCCAAAACAGCTCCCCGGTAAGGTCGAGGGACATTGGCGCATAAGGCACGATGATGGAGATAAACAACACATCCTCCAGCACGCCATTTACCAAACCGATAAACACCAAGCCCAGCCACATGAGGTTACTTCGTACATTGCGCACAGGAAGACTCCTAATCTACAACGGGCTAACCGCCACCCAAGATGGTACGAACGTCACTGAACACGGCTTTCCAGTCTGCTCTTGATCGGTACCCGGCTTCCGCCCACTTGGCTAGGATCTCACCGTCCGGCGACAACAGCACGACACCCGGGTGAGGTATGCCATAGGCAAAGGTACCGGGGCCGTATTCCTCGTTTCGAATACCCCATGCATCTACGTGCTGGCCGTCTACATCCCGCAGCAGGGGATAGGCTAGTCCCCACTCAGCGTGAAACTGCTGAATGACATCGGCTTCGTCATAGGTCATGCCGCCGACGTTGACGCCAATGGCTTGGAATTTATCTTGTATATCACTCAGTTTCACGAACTGACGCATGCAGAATGGTCACCAATCCACCGAACGGTTGAAAACAAACAGCAGGCCTTTCGATCCCATCAAGGTGTCGAGATTTTGAACCTGACCACTCTGATCACTAGCGGACAGTAGCGGCACCTTAGTGCCCACGGCTGGTCCCCACGCAGCCGCGTAGTCAGATTCAGCGAAGCTGAACTGAGTCATTGCAGCCAGCAATACGACTAGGGCTGCTTTTTGTAAACCGGCGATCCACGTGGACCGTTTTGAGGCGCTCTTCATTGTCTCCCTCCTCAGCTGTTCAGCTAACTTCCGAGTCTAAAGCGTTTATCCAGCTTCGAAGCTCTTGATTCAGTCTCGAAGCTCTTAACTCAGTCTTGAAGCTATCACCTTTTGCCGAAAGATAAAAAGACCATCAGCGGAGCCTGTGGAACCAGATCACGTTTTTGACCGAGGAACGTCATCACTCCAGAGAATCGAAACAAGGCGCATCCCCTGCACCGAGGCTAGGACCTGAGCCGCTGTCAGTGGACTAAGGAGCCTGAATAGGGTTTGCGCGCACATGGGCCAGCATATCCGCGACAAGCAACGGCACCACATCGTCAGGCAGGTTATGCCCCATGTTTTCGTAGACTTTGAATTGGGCACCGGGGATGGTCGCCGCGGTATGCTCGCCGTGCTCCGGGACCAACAGCTGATCTTGGGCACCATGCAGAACCAGTGTTGGGGCAGTGATCTGGCTCACTCGCTCACTTCGGTCTCCGGCATTTAAGATCGCTGTCACCTGATTTGGCAGCGCGCTGGTGTAAAAGCCTAACCGTTCTAAACGTGCGGCTTCGTCCTCCGAGCTTTCATTCATATCGGACAGCGTATCCCGCTGAGCCCGACCTGGCGGTGGTAGGTGAGGTGCCCAAGTGGTGGACATAATGGAAACCAAAGACTGGGTTCTTTGAGGATAATCGTAGGCAACTATCTGAGCGATCATGCCGCCCATGGACGCCCCAATGACGTGGGCTCGCTGAATATCGAGTGCGTCCAACACAGCCACGGCATCGTCGGCCATGGCGGTTAAGGGATACATCGATTTCACGCTCCAGCCAAACTGATACTTCAGCAGTTGCCAACCCAGCCATAGCCGACCTTTGGTTGGAATACGTGACGACTCACCCACATCTCGATTGTCGAGCAACACCACACGATAACCACCGTCCACGAGTCCTTGAATGATCTCTGGATTCCAAACTTTGTGGGACGCCGATAGACCCATGATGATCAGTATGGGTTCTGCCTCAGAGTCACCAACAACGCGATAGGCTATTTCCAGCTCACCGTTTGTCGTTCGTGACATGGGACCATCAGGATCGTAATCGGCCAAGCTCGCCCCACTAAAAAACAGCAGGCAGCACCATAGCCATGGCGAGACCCTGTGGCTGAACATTGGATGGCTGTCGACCTTCCGCATGGGAATCCTTTGTGAATTTGACCGCCCGGGAGGGTTCCCTGATTGCAGAGGATTTGCAAGGCAAAAAGAACGAGCTGAGGCTGCCTTTCAGGGCGGTGAGTCGAACAACTCTCGCTCAGCCAATATCGGTTAGCTAAGCACCAACTCCACAGCGAAATATATGTGTCTTAGGGGATTGTAGGTTGGTTAGACATGACTTAGCCTCCAACCGGAAGCTTTAATAATGCAAGTCATATGAAAGTTTCATGCAAGCGAACCAAAACCTGTCTCAAAAAAGGATAAAAAATGAAAAGGTTAATTGCTCTTATTTCCGCCGCCATCATCACCCTAGCGACCACTACTGTTCACGCCGATGACCATGCGGCACCGGCGAACATTGTCGGCTTTGTTTACAACTTCAACGTCAGTAATCCCGCTGGCGTGGTTGGTGCCCTGACCGATTATTGGAACTCTCCAACAGGCAAGAAAAATCCTGCCACGGCGATTCTGCGTCAGAACGTGAGCAATGGTGATGACCCAAGCACACATTCCGTTGCTGTGATCTACACTTCAACAGCGCAGATTGACGAAGCCAACGCAGTGAACAACGGTTCCGCAGACGCACAGCGTTTTCTCGCAGCCATGGGTGAAGCAGCCACGCTAACATCGGAAGCCATGTTCTTCAGCGCCGGGGTATCCTCTGGCAACCCAGCCATCGTACCCGGACCGGGTCGTTACACCATCAACACAGGCATCGCGGTTTCCGACCCAGCGGCCTACGTTGAAGCATGGCAAAAATACACTGCCGCACTAGACGGCAGCAGCTCGGCAACCAGTCTGTTTGTACTCAATGGCATGGGCCAGCAGGATGCCACCCACGCGGTCACCATATCCGCTAACAGCATGGCCGACTTGTTTCCACAGAACCCAGCAGGACAGGCTGCATTCGCTGAGTTGATCGACTCGGTAAAGGACATTCGTACGGTTGAAAACCGAATGATCTACGTCGACCTTGCCGTGTTCGGTAACGAATAAGAAAGCAACGATTAGGACGGCATGGGCTTTACCTGTGCCGCTCTCCACCCCTTTTGCGCAGGGGTCTGTATGTCCTGTTTGCCCCGGGAATACAGGACCCTGCCTATTCACACACGTCTCTCCGAGGAAAATAATGAAAAAACTGCTTACTGCCCTTGCCTGCTTGCTGCCATTTGGCGCCATGGCAGACACCCCAACACCCCCTGCCCCGGCAATAGCCGAAATCTTCGAATGCACATTAAATGAAGGTGTGAGCGCCGCCGATGTCGCCACCTTTGGCCGCAAAGACGTTCGAAGCTTCACTCGCAAGAATGAGGTGCCCATGCACGCGTATTTATGGGAAGCCATTGCCATAAACGATCCCTACAACGAAGCCGATGTGCGATGGGTCAATTACTACCCCACCTGGAGCGACTATTACGCGTCCAACGAGGCATTTAACACCAAGGGTTCCAAACTGGTAGAGAAGTTCTACTCCATGGTTACTTGCAACAAGCCAGTGATATTGGGATCTCAGGTCCTAACCTCCGAGCTTGTAGTTGCCGAGAGAAAACCTATGGTCGCCTCGGTGTGCAATCTTAACGAAGGCAAAACAACCGCAGATGGCGCTGCTTTCGTGGGTCGACTGATTGGCATGACCAATAGCCAGCAGGACAGCAACATCGGTGCCAGCATCATGACACCGGTCTTCGGTGTTTCTGGCTTCGATTACGTGTCAACGATTTATGGCACCACGGAAGACATGGCAGGCATGATGGATACTGTTAGGGATCGCACCTTACCCGCAGCCATGCAGGCCGCTGGCATGGCCCCGGTGGCAGAATGTGTGAACGATCTGCACGTATCCCACCTGATGATTCAGTTGGGTCAGTAGTTCAGTAGCGAACTGGTCTGATTGAGGCCGGCCCAAGAGCCGGCCTTTTTATGGTCGGCCTCTTATCTCAGCCATTTACTCCAGATAGTCTAAGCACCCAGTTTCCCTCAGTAGCTCGCGAAGCCCTGAACCGGGCGCCGTTTGGAGCAGCGACCTCAGACGCTGAAAACACTTCACCTGGTACTTGAATGTCG
>ERZ1047472.2999-NODE-2999-length-11409-cov-5.129029_pt1 | contig 11409 bp, 8 predicted proteins | sample MGYA00383095_ERZ1047472 | MGnify/ENA primary metagenome ERZ1047472 (study PRJEB29581, sample SAMEA5548365) | metagenome | biome: marine; feature: coastal; material: water | depth 1 m | study: Short-term variability in the microbial, nano- and picoplankton...
TTAAAAACTGTAGGATTTTGTGGCGTTACTGTAATTATTACATCTTCTGTTGTTGGTTCACCACATACGTCTTCTATAGTTACCGTGTATGTGGTGGTTGTTGAAGGTGAAAGAGTTGGGTTAGGAATGTTTATATTACTTACTCCTGTGCTAGGACTCCAAGTATAGGTATTTCCACTTGGAATTTCAGCATCAACTTGTACAGACTCCCCCTCACAAATGGTTTGGTCTTGTAATAATAAATTGTCAACAAAAGAAATGCTATTGAAACATACTTGGTGAAGATTTGAGCTCCCCCCAGTAGAACCTACAAAACCAAAATACACTGAGCTATCTCCACCAAAAACAGTATTTTTTATATCTCGATTTAACGTTAATCGCAACTCACAATCAAAAAACACTTCAAAAGTCTGTGTTGAAGCCGTCCAAACAATTTTCACATCATGTTCCACACCATCTTCCATGTTGTTACTTGTGCTTGTTGGAGGCACAGGACCTACTAAGTTGTTGGGACTAGAATGGGAAGCATTTCCATTAATCATAATCGATAAATGATCATAAAAAGGGTCATTTTGACTAGTGTTTTGCCATGTATCAAATTCTACAATTAAAGAGTTTGAAATACCTTCGTAACCAACGCCACCTCCAGAATTTCCTAGGGCTTCGGTTGGTGTAAAAATATTTGTTCCCTTGAAGACTAAAGCCATACCATCAGCTCCATTGCCATCTTTATTCCCAAAATTATTTTTATAGTTAATGGTGAAATCTTCATCGAAATCAATGGGATTATTATACCATACCCCTCCTATTTGCCAAACAACATCCTCAGTTATTATATAGCAGTTATTCCCAATAGATTGTGCATCTTCAATAGTTACAGCATTGAGTTGAGCATATCCCTTTGTTGAAAAAAACACAAATAAGAGAGCGATAAAGCATTTTTGAAGAAGATTTTTCAAAGTAAAATTATAATTATTGAATCTAAGATTTAGTTTAAATGACCTTGAGATCTAAGATATAATATACATGGGACTCAGAAATTAAAAAAAACAATACATTTACCATACAATATTGGAAATCAACCTACAAATAAGTTGTTTTTGCTAAATAAAGCGGCAAAATCACTAATCATTAACAATTTTTCAGCCAATTTTTTATGGAAACATGATCATCAATCAGGGCGTTTAAATCCTTAATTGCTACCCGTTCTTGTTCCATTGTGTCTCTAAAACGAACTGTAACGGTATTGTTTTTTGCTGTTTCATGGTCAACCGTAATGCAAAATGGTGTTCCGATAGCATCTTGTCGGCGGTAACGTCTTCCAACGGCATCTTTTTCGTCGTAAACAACATTGAATTCCCATTGCAATTCTTGTAAAATTTCTTGGGCAATTTCTGGAAGTCCATCTTTTTTTACAAGGGGTAAAATGGCTGCTTTTATCGGAGCCAAGACCGCGGGAAGTTTTAATACTGTTCGTGTGGAGTTGTTTTCTAATATTTCATTTTTTAAGCTATTAGAAAACACAGCCAAAAACATACGATCTAAACCAATGGAAGTCTCTAAGACGTAAGGGACATAGTTTTTGTTTTCTTCTGGATCAAAAAATTGAAGTTTTTTACCTGCATATTTTTCGTGTTGGCTAAGGTCAAAGTCTGTTCTGGAATGTATGCCTTCAAGTTCCTTAAAACCAAAAGGGAATCTAAACTCAATATCGGCTGCAGCATCGGCATAATGCGCCAATTTTTCATGGTCATGAAAACGGTAATTTTCTTCACCCATGCCCAAAGAAAGATGCCAGTTTAGGCGTTTTTCTTTCCAATGTTCGTACCACTCTCCTTGTGTTCCAGGTTTGATGAAAAATTGCATTTCCATTTGTTCAAACTCTCGCATTCTGAAGATAAATTGGCGTGCAACAATTTCATTTCTAAATGCTTTTCCTGTTTGCGCTATACCAAAAGGGATTTTCATTCGCCCGGTTTTTTGAACATTTAGAAAGTTTACAAAGATACCTTGAGCGGTTTCTGGGCGAAGGTACAAATCCATCGCGCTATCTGCAGATGCACCTAACTTTGTGCCAAACATGAGGTTGAATTGCTTCACGTCTGTCCAATTGCGGCTTCCACTTACAGGATCTGCAATTTCAAGCTCTTCGATAAGTGCTTTTACATCCGCCAAATCTTCATTTTCAAGAGATCTGGCCATGCGTTTTAGGGTTGCATTTATTTTTTCTTGGTAACCCAATACACGCTGATTGGTACTCAAAAATTCGTTTTCATTGAAAGTATCTCCAAAGCGTTTTTTTGCTTTTTTGACTTCTTTTTCAATTTTTTGTTCAAGTTTAGCGCAATAATCTTCTATGAGCACATCGGCTCTGTACCGCTTTTTAGAGTCTTTATTGTCTACCAATGGATCATTAAACGCATCGACATGCCCAGAGGCCTTCCATGTTGTAGGGTGCATAAAGATTGAAGCATCTAGTCCTACAATGTTGGTGTTCATTTGCACCATGGCTTTCCACCAGTATTCGCGTATATTTTTCTTTAATTCTGCACCGTTTTGGCCGTAGTCGTATACAGCACTTAGTCCGTCGTAGATTTCGCTGCTCTGGAATACAAATCCATATTCTTTAGCATGAGAAATAACGTTTTTAAAATGATCATCTTGGTTATTCATGCCACAAAAATAGAAAACCCCAAGAAATTAAATAGCGAGAATCAAAAAAATATAAGATTATTTTTAAATTTACTCAACCTCAACGCTATGTCTTTAATGAACTATTTAATCGATTTATTTTTTCCACCCCAATGTCAAGCATGTGCATCTATTTTGAAAGACAATGAGTTTCAAATTTGTGTAGCTTGTAGGCACCAGCTCCCTGTTACAAATTACCATTTTCAGGAAGATCATCCATTGCAACATTTATTTTTTGGACGAATATACTTCGTTTCATCCACGTCTTTATTTTATTTCCAAAAGCACAGTCGAGTTCAAAAACTCTTACATAATTTAAAGTATAAACAACAAAAATCTGTAGGGACAACTTTAGGGCTATGGCTTGGGAGAGAAATGAAAGCCTCTAAACGTTTTGATAAAATTGACCTCGTTGTCCCTGTACCTACACACAAAAAAAGACTCAAAAAGCGAGGTTACAACCAAGTATTACCTTTTGCATCGGCAATTGCAAAAGTATTTGGTGTCCTTTGTGATGATACTATTTTAGTAAAGATAAAACATACAAAAACACAAGTTTTCCAAACCAAAGAGGAACGTTGGAAATCTGTTGTGAACAGTTTTCAATTGGTTAAGAAAGATAAGATTATTGGAAAGCATATTTTGTTGGTCGATGATTTAATCACTACGGGTGCTACCATTGAAGCGTGTTCAAAAGTGTTACTCGATGCTGGGAGTAAGCATTTGAGTTTAGCAACCATAGCAATTGCCTCTTCTGTGTTTCGCTAAAATTAAAATAAGTTGTTTCTTTGTGATGCTTAACGTAGGGATATGTCAAAATCATTTTTAAATTATGTTTTTTTTACAGCTGTTGGCTTGATTTTATTTCAATGTGCTAACCGCGGAACAGCGAGTGGAGGTCCGAAGGATGAAACACCTCCCGTAGTCATAAGTGAAGAACCCAAAAATTTCTCGACAAATTTTGATACTGATGAAATCAGAATTGATTTTGATGAATACATAAAATTTAAAAACCTACAAAGGCAACTCATTGTCTCTCCTCCAATGGATCCTGAGCCCATCATAACCCCTTTGAGCACAGCAAGCAAGTCCATCGTCATTAAAATTTCCGACACACTGCGACCCAATACAACTTATGCATTCAATTTTGGTGAAAGTATAGAGGACAACAATGAGGGTAATCTATATCCGTACTACAGATATGTTTTTTCAACTGGATCATTCATCGATTCTCTTTCGGTTGAGGGATTGGTTATTGAAGCTTTAGACTATGAAACACCAGAAAAAGTTTCGATTTTATTGCATGAGGTCGACAGTACTTATACAGATTCTATTATTTTCAAGCAAAAACCAAAATACATTGGTGTGACTGATAGTTTGTCTCAATTTTCTGTAGAAAATTTAAAGGCAGGAACATATTTGCTCACCGCACTGAAAGAAGAAAACACAAATTATACATATCAACCAAAAGACGATAAATTTGCATTCAGAAGCCAGTTTATCACAGTGCCTTCCGATACAGCTTATGTTTTAAAGTTATTTCAACAAGACGCTGAATTTAAATTTTCTCGCGCTCGTCAATTGGCTCAAAATCGAATTGGATTTGCCTATGAAGGGTCACTCGATAGTTTAGGGATTAAAATGTTGTCGGAAGTTACCGATGATTTTTCGTACCGCATCACTAAGGCATTGGAAAAAGACACGTTGAATTATTGGATGAGACCAAAACCAGAAATAGATTCTCTGCGCTTTGAAGTGTCATACTTTTCAATCAAAGACACGGTTGATGTACGCATGAAAGCAATGGATAAAGATTCATTGATCATTAACTCGGTCAATACTTCACTAAAGCCAGACACGGCTTTTCAATTGCAGTCTACCATACCGCTAGTTTCTGTTGATGACAGTAAAGCGTCAATTATGGATAAAGATTCATTATCGATTAAAGGGCAATTGTCTTTAGATGATTTGCGTCCAACTTTGGCAAATTTTAAATTTGATTTAAAGGAAAATAATACTTACGATATACTATTTTTACCAGGTGCATTTAAAGATTTTTATGGTGTAGAAAATGACACACTCCGTTTTAAAGCTGGGACGAAACTTTTGTCAGATTATGGGAATATTCGTGTAGATCTTCGCAATGCAAAATATCCCATCATTATTCAATTTGTAACTAGCAATGGAGATGTAGTGGAGGAGCAAATTGTTAAGGGTCCAGGCCCAATTGATTTTAAGAACATTGATCCTGGAATCTATTTTCTTAGAGCTATTTTTGATTCCAATGACAATGGAAGATATGATTCAGGAAATTTTATCAAAAAAATCCAACCCGAACGGGTAAGCTATGCAGATGAGCCCGTTGAGGTTCGTGCAAACTGGGAAGAAATCACAGAATTTATTTTGGAGGATTAACCCTTTAAGTTGGCTTTGACCAATTCTCGATTCATGCGCGCAATATTTTCCAATGAAATACCTTTAGGACATTCGACCTCGCAAGCACCGGTATTGGTACAATTTCCGAATCCTTCCAAGTCCATTTGAGCAACCATATTTTGAACTCTATCAGAAGCTTCAACTTGTCCTTGAGGGAGTAAAGCATACTGAGATACTTTGGCACCTACAAACAGCATCGCAGAAGAATTTTTACAAGTCGCTACACAAGCACCGCAACCAATACACGTGGCGGCATCCATAGCTTCATCGGCGGCATGTTTTGAGATTGGAATGGCATTCCCGTCTTGGGTGTTCCCAGAAGTATTAACAGAAATAAACCCACCAGCATGTTGAATGCGATCAAAAGCCGTACGATCGACCACCAAATCTTTCACTACAGGGAAAGCATTTGCTCTAAAGGGTTCGATAAAAATAGTGTCACCGTCTTTAAATTTGCGCATATGCAATTGACATGTGGTTACTCTACGGTCTGGCCCGTGTGCTTCTCCATTGATGTATAATGAACATGATCCACAAATGCCTTCACGGCAGTCATGATCAAACGCTACTGGTTCTTCTCCTGCAGGGATAAGTTGGCTGTTCAAAACATCGAGCATTTCTAAAAATGACATGTCTGGTGAAATATCTTTGATGTTATATTCAACAATTTTACCTTTGGCGTTGGCGTTCTTTTGACGCCATATTTTTAATGTTAAATTCATAGCAATTTCTATTTGTATGAGCGTTCCTTAACTTCTATATTTTCGTATTCTAGTTTCTCTTTGTGGAGTTTGGCATCTTTTGGAGCACCTTTATATTCCCAAGCAGATACAAACTGAAATTCTTTTCTTCTTTGTGCTTCACCTTCTTTGGTTTGGTATTCCTCACGAAAATGTCCTCCTGCAGATTCTTCTCTGACTAATGCATCTTTGGCAAACAATTCTCCGAGTTCCAGGAAATCGGCTACACGTCCTGCTTTGGCCAATTCTTCATTGAATTCATTAGCATCACCAGGAACAAGTACATCCTTGTAAAATTCCTCACGTAATGCTGAAATTTCTTCAATGGCTTCTTTCAGTTCTTTTTCGTTTCTAGCCATTCCGCATTTGTTCCACATGATTTTCCCTAATCGTTTGTGGAAATAATCAACCGGTTTTGTGCCTTTATTGTTAATGAAACGATCAATCTGTTGGCGTACATTGTTTTCGGCTTCTTCAAATTCTTTACTGTCTGTAGAAATTGGCCCTGTTCTGATGTCATCAGATAAATAATCTCCAATGGTATAAGGCAATACAAAATATCCATCTGCAAGTCCTTGCATCAGAGCCGATGCGCCAAGTCTGTTGGCTCCATGATCTGAAAAATTGGCTTCGCCAATGGCATAAAGTCCTGGTATTGTTGTTTGTAGATTGTAGTCGACCCATATTCCTCCCATTGTGTAATGCACCGCTGGATAAATCATCATTGGTGTTTCGTAGGGGTTTTCGTCCACAATTTTTTCATACATCTGGAATAAGTTGCCATACTTGCTTTTTACAACTTCCTTACCTAACTTATTGACTAAATTTTCGTCATTTTCATCCAGTCCTTTGACGTGTGCTTGTTCTTTGCCATAGCGTAGGATTGCTGCAGCAAAGTCAAGAAAAACAGCTTCGCCGGTTGCATTGACTCCGAATCCGGCATCGCAACGCTCTTTTGCAGCTCTAGAAGCGACATCACGTGGAACTAAGTTTCCAAATGCTGGGTAGCGGCGTTCCAAGAAATAGTCGCGATCTTCTTCCGCTATCGCGGTAGGTTTTAGTGTTTTATTTTGAATGGCTTTCGCATCTTCTAATTTTTTTGGCACCCAAATTCGACCATCATTTCGAAGCGATTCAGACATAAGTGTCAATTTGGATTGATGATCTCCTGAAACTGGGATACATGTAGGGTGGATTTGTGTATAGCAAGGATTTGCAAAATATGCTCCGCGTTTGTGTGCTTTCCATGCTGCAGTAACATTACTTCCCATTGCGTTGGTAGAAAGGTAAAAAACATTTCCATATCCACCACTTCCAAGAACAACAGCATGTGCCGAATGGCGTTCAATTTCGCCTGTCACTAGGTTACGTGTAATGATTCCTCTTGCTTTTCCATCGACAACCACTACATCTAGCATTTCATGTCGGTTGTACATTTTTATTTTTCCTCGTCCAATTTGACGGTTCATTGCAGAGTATGCACCCAACAACAATTGTTGTCCTGTTTGCCCCTTAGCATAAAATGTTCGAGATACCAAAACACCTCCAAAAGAGCGGTTGTCTAATAAACCGCCATAATCTCTGGCAAAAGGAACTCCTTGAGCTACACATTGGTCAATGATATTGGTTGAAACTTCAGCGAGTCTGTATACATTGGCTTCTCTTGAACGGTAATCTCCTCCTTTTACGGTGTCGTAAAATAGTCTGTAAGTAGAGTCGCCGTCGCCTTGGTAGTTTTTGGCGGCATTTATTCCTCCTTGAGCAGCGATAGAGTGTGCTCTTCGAGGTGAATCTTGAAAGCAAAATGCCTTGACATTATAGCCCAGTTCTGCAAGTGTTGCTGCTGCAGAACCCCCTGCTAGTCCTGTTCCCACAACGATTATATCAATAGATCGTTTGTTGGCTGGATTGACCAGGTCTATTTTATTTTTATGATTGGTCCACTTGTCTGCCAAAGGCCCTTGTGGAATTTTTGATTCTAAAGCCATAAGTGTATAGTTTTAGTGCGAATTATTAAAAAAATGGAACAAAGCAATCACGATAAAGCCAAGAGGAACGAGTACCGCATATGCTTTTCCGAATCCTTTCAGTGCTTGAGTATATTTGTTGTTTGCCCCAACAGATTGAAAGGCAGAACTGAATCCATGCAAAAGGTGGAGCGATAAAAACACAAAGCCAATACAATACAACAACACGCGCCACAATGGCACAAATTTGTGTTGAAGTTCTTCAAAATAACGGAAGTCGCTACCATCGGTCAGAAGACCAGAAGAATCGCCTGTAATATATTTTGTATTGATTTCTGGAATCCAAAAATCTATAAAATGAATAACAAGAAAAACAAGAATAAATCCGCCACTATAAATCATATTTCGGCTCATCCAAGTCGAATTGGCATTTCCATTATTTACAGCATAACCAACACTGCGGGAAGTGTAATTTTTGAATTCTAAAACAAAACCCATTACAAAATGAAAAATGACTCCAAAAATAAGTATGGGCTGAAACACAAATTGCACTACTGGGTTGGAGCCCATAAAGTGTGAGGCCTCATTGAAGAGATCTGGGTTGAATACAGATAAAATATTAATTGCGAAGTGTTGTAACACAAACACCATGAGGAAAAATGCTGAAAGTGCCATGGCAATTTTTCTCCCAATTGAAAATTTTAAAAATCCACTCATTTGATTAAATTTTTATAACTAAGCAAAGGTACTACACAATGCGGTTTTAGACAATAACATTTATCATATTTTTCTTATTAAGAATAGGTTTAAATAGGGCTGTACTTCATTTTTTTTCTAAATGCTTTAAATCTTCGTAATTTTCGTAGAAAATATTTACATTTGAAAAAATACATTCCTATGAAATACCTACAAATTGACCCGCAATTGTTCATCAAAAACAGAAAAAAATTTGCTGCACAAATGGCTCCAAATTCTATTGCAGTGTTTAATTCGAACGATGTTTTTTCTACTGGAGCAGACAGTACACTCCCTTTCCATCAGCACCGCAACATTTTTTATCTCAGTGGTGTGGACCAAGAGGAGAGTATTCTCGTTCTTTGTCCCGATGCCAAAAATGATGCGCATAAAGAGATTTTATTTCTAAAAGAAACGAACGACCATATTGCCATTTGGGAAGGCGCTAAGCTTAATAAAAAACAAGCCACACAAACTTCTGGAGTTCAAACCATTTATTGGTTAGATGATTTTGAAACTATTTTCGAACAATTATTGAATGATGTTAATCTAGTTTATTTCAATAACAACGATCATTATCGTCAAGCCGTTGAGATGGAAACCCGCGAAGATCGTTTCATAAAAGCCGTAAAAACCAAATTCCCGAAACATAAAATCGAACCCAATTTTCCCATTATGGAAGCACTACGTGGAGTGAAAGAACCAGAAGAAATAGCCCTCATCCAGCAAGCTTGTACTATTACAGAGAAGGGGTTCAAGCGTGTTTTAGGTTTTGTAAAACCAGGAGTGATGGAATATGAAATAGAAGCAGAATATGCTCACGAATTTCTTAGAAACCGCTCCAAAGGATTTGCTTATACACCCATTATTGGCTCTGGTTTCAATGCTTGTGTTTTACATTATATAGAAAACAATCAGCGTTGCAAAGCAGGGGATATGCTGCTTATGGATGTTGGTGCAGAATACGCAAATTATGCCAGTGATATGACGCGAACCATACCTGTAAGTGGGCGTTTTACGGCACGTCAAAAAGCAGTTTATCAAGCAGTTTTGAATGTAAAGAGCGAAGCAACAAAAATGCTTTTACCTGGGACTATTTGGGAAGAATACCATGTAGAAGTAGGTAAACTCATGACCTCTGAGCTTTTGGGTTTAGGTTTGATTGATAAGGCCGATGTTCAAAATGAAGATCCAAAATGGCCTGCCTATAAAAAATATTTCATGCATGGTACATCACATCATATGGGATTGGATACGCACGATTTTGGTGCCCTTAAAACACCAATGTTGCCCAATATGGTCTTTACCGTCGAGCCAGGGATTTACATCCAAGAGGAACAAATGGGGATTCGCTTGGAAGATGATGTGGTTATTCAGTCCAATGGCGCACCATTAAATTTGATGAAAAATATCCCTATAGAAATAGACGAGATTGAAACACTAATGAATGCTTAGGCCTTTTTGGTGCAGCACTTTTTTTTGCATTCTTTTTTGCAGTCTTTATTTTTTGCGCAACACTCTTTTTTGCAGTCTTTTTTACAAGATTTAACAGAAAATGGTTGATCTGAAAGTTTCACATCTTGTACAGAGTAGGTGTCACTCACAGATGAAACCGTTGAAACAAGTGCATCTTTATCAATTTTTTCTGCATCAAATTCTACAGTTGCCAATTCGTTTTCGAAATCGACTTTTGCGTTGTACATACCGTCCATTTTGGCCAATTTTTTTTCAATGGTTTTGGCGCACCCCATGGCACAAGTCATTCCTTTGATGGTAAATTGAGCAGCTGCATAGTTTTCACTATCTTGGAAATTGGCAACTTGATTTTCGTATGCTTCAGTGTTTTCGGTTGTACCGTTCTCAACAGTTTTGATTTCTGCTTCCGTTTTGTTTTTGCAGCTAAGTGCAAGTAAAACTACAGTTGTTAGGAGTAAAATAGAGTTTAGCCTTTTCATGATTATAAATTTTAGGAGAACACAAATTTATCATTTTTCTTCAAGTTTTGGAATAATTTGGTCAACTTTGTGTTTTCTAATCAGAATTTATGCCAAATCAAAATGCCAGAAAATGGAGCTTCCTAATCCTCTTATCACTTATTTGGGGGAGCTCGTTTATCCTTATTAAAAAAGGGTTACTTGGGCTTAGTCCGCTGCAATTGGGAAGTTTCCGCATCGTATTGTCTACCATATTTATTTTTGTTGTAGGATACAATTCTTTAAGAAACATAAGTAAAACACATTGGAAATGGCTTACTATTTCTGGGTTTTTAGGATCATTTTTTCCATCGTTTTTATTTGCTTATGCCGAAACAGAAGTAGACAGCAGTATTGCTTCTGTTCTTAATTCGTTGGTCCCTTTGAATACCATTATAATAGGTCTGATTATATTCAAGATTAATTCAAATCGCTTTCAGGTTTTTGGAGTTTTACTTGGGTTTTTAGGCGCTGTGATGCTCATCTTAGAAGGGTCCGAACTTAATCCTGGTCAGAATTATTGGTTTTCGGGTTTAATCATTGCAGCAACTTTAATGTATGCCGCTAATGTCAATATTGTCAAAAAACATTTGAAGGATGTTCGCCCTTTGGCTATTGCTACAGCCAATTTTGTTGTTATTTTTATTCCTGCATTGTTGGTGCTTATTTTTTCGGAAGGATTAAGTGCTTCAACATTGAGTAATGACGCTTTTTTACCTGCACTTGGTTGTGTGGTTATTTTGTCTCTTTTTGGAACTGCTATGGCAAAAGTTTTGTTCAATGAATTAATCCAAATTTCGACGCCAGTTTTCGCCTCTTCGGTTACTTATTTGATGCCTATTGTCGCTCTTTTTTGGGGTGTATTGG
>ERZ1047472.3002-NODE-3002-length-11407-cov-11.057082_pt1 | contig 11407 bp, 9 predicted proteins | sample MGYA00383095_ERZ1047472 | MGnify/ENA primary metagenome ERZ1047472 (study PRJEB29581, sample SAMEA5548365) | metagenome | biome: marine; feature: coastal; material: water | depth 1 m | study: Short-term variability in the microbial, nano- and picoplankton...
CGGTGCAAGCGGATAATCGGATAATCTGGCGACCGTAAATCTGGCCAATCCTGTGCCTGAAAAGGGCGAATCATGCGGTTATCACGCCGCAAAGACAATTCAGTGCAAAACTATCCTTTAAAACCGGCGTCATTGCTTCTATATTAAAGATGCTGGTTCGCCAGCTATGGCGATAAACGTGCTGTAGAATAAGCAGAGCGGACCCGGGGGCGGTACCCGGCGCCTCCACCATTTTAGCCCGAAACGACGGCCATCACGGCCAGCAGCAGAATTTGGGCTAAAAGATTGGGGGCGAAATAGGATCGACGCATGTGGTAAAGGCAGTATTTTTGCTCGGTATGGTACCCGCCGTTATCGGGCCATGTAGTAGTTGCAAATGACAACACTGCTCCGGTAGCAATCGCAGCCTAAAGGCAGCGGGAGTAACCGATCTTAAGTCCAGATCGATTGAGCTCGGTCTGGCGGGGTTTGGGGCGCACCTGGCAACAGAAGCGTTCCGCTTTACCTTGGCGAATGCATGATAAAGGTGCATTTTCATCTATCGATTTTCCATCATCCTGCCCGCTGCCACAGAAAGACCAAAAGCTGATGACCGATAACGACATGCTGCAAACCGGCTTGAATTATGAACTTTTGGTAGAAGATGCGCTTCGGTCGGTGGTTCGCTCGTCGCTTAGCATTGTTCAAAAGGTTGGGCTGCCCGGTGAAACGCATTTCTATATTGGCTTTTCAACAACCTATAAAGGTGTTGAAATCGATGATCATCTTCGCGCCAAACATCCAGAAAATATGACAATCGTTCTCCAGCATCAATTTGCCGATTTGATTGTTGGTGAAGATGAATTTTCGGTCACTTTATTCTTTGGCGGCAAGCCAAGCCCGATGATCATTCCCTTTGAGGCCGTGACCAGCTTTAACGACCCGTCGGTTGGCTTTGGGTTACAATTCGGCATTGCCGAAGATGATGATAGCGATGAAGATGATCATGATGATGACATCCCGCCATCAGATGATCAGCCAGCACAAAGCAATGATGATGCCTCTGGCAATAGTGCCGATGTTGTGTCGCTTGACACCTTCCGAAAAAGACCGACAAAATAAAAATCCAATGATCGGCTGGCAGGCCGGTATGTGCATGCCATGCCAAACATCTGTTCATTTGCAGTTTGATATTTACAGGATTTAGCCATGGCCGATTTTGCCTATAGCCCGATGTTTCCAACAACCGCCGACACAACCGAATATGAGCTTGTGTCCAGCGATTATGTCCGGCTTGTCGAAATGGAGGGCGAAACCTTCCTTCGGGTTGATCCAGAAGGCCTGACCCTTCTTGCCGAACGTGCCTTTACCGATATTTCACATCTGCTGCGAAGCAGCCATCTTGGCCAGCTTGCCGATATTCTAAAAGACCCCGAAGCCACCAAGAATGATCGGTTTGTGGCATTGGAAATGCTGAAAAACGCCGTTATTTCCGCCGAAGGCCTGTTGCCAATGTGCCAAGATACTGGCACAGCACTGGTAACGGGTTATCGTGGTGATCATGTTTTGGTCAATGGTGATGATGGCGAGGCACTATCGCGCGGCATTTACAACACTTATCAAAATTGCAATTTGCGCTTTTCACAGCTTGCAGCGCATAGCATGTTTGAAGAAAGCAACACTGCCACCAACCTTCCAGCACAGATCGAAATCAACGCCGGTAAAGGCCTTGAATATAAATTCGCCTTCATTCAAAAAGGTGGTGGATCAGCAAACAAAGCCTTTTTGCATCAGAAAACCAAAGCGGTTCTCAATCCTGAATCGCTTCGTGAGTTTGTTCGCACCGCCATTCTAGAGCTTGGCACCTCCGCCTGCCCGCCTTATCACCTTGCGATTGTGATTGGCGGCACATCAGCCGAACTGACGATGAAGACGGTCAAAATGGCATCAATCAAGGCACTTGATAATCTGCCAACCGAAGGCAATGCGCTTGGTCATGCATGGCGTGATATCGATTGGGAAGCAGAAATCCTGCAAATCACCCGCGATCTTGGCATTGGCGCGCAATTTGGCGGTAAATATTATTGCCATGATGTACGCGTCATTCGCTTGCCGCGTCACGGTGCCTCTTGCCCGATTGGCATTGGCGTGTCCTGCTCGGCCGACCGGCAGGCCTTTGCCAAAATCACTCCTGAAGGGCTGTTTATCGAAACCTTAGAGCGCGATCCGGCAAAATTCCTGCCCGATCTATCTGATCAGCCCGAAGATGATGTTGTTGCCATTGATCTGAACAAGCCAATGAGCGAAATTCTGGCAAGCCTTAGCGCCCATCCGGTTGAAACGCGGCTTGCACTCACCGGCCCGTTGATCGTGGCGCGCGACATTGCCCATGCCAAATTGCTGGAACGGCTGGATCAAGACGGCAAATTGCCCGATTATTTCAAAAACCATCCGGTTTATTATGCGGGGCCAGCAAAGACACCCGAAGGCATGGCATCGGGGTCATTCGGCCCAACCACGGCTGGCCGCATGGATTCCTATGTTCCAACCTTTCAGGCCAATGGCGGGTCAATGGTGATGCTTGCCAAGGGCAACCGGTCACGCATTGTTCGCGACTCCTGCAAAGAACATGGCGGTTTTTATCTTGGCTCAATTGGCGGAGTCGCCGCCAAACTGGCGCTTGAGTCAATCAAGAAAATCGAAGTTCTGGAATATCCAGAGCTTGGCATGGAAGCCGTCTGGAAAATCGAAGTTGAAAATTTTCCAGCCTTCATCGTGATGGATGATAAGGGCAATGATTTCTTTGATCTTGGCTAGCCGCGTCACCTAACAGCGCGTGACACAATCAGCCGGTATCATTTGGGCATTTTCTGTTCAGGCCTGCGGCATCGAGCAAATGCAAAGGCTGGTTTTGATTTTGACACAATCATGACGCCAGTCTTTTGCCAGCCGTTTTTTGCGGCTGTCGATCAGAATGAAACGATTGTTGCCGATCCTGCCTCGATTGCGCGGCGCATGGCCACTGACGCCAGCGCCAGATCCTGCAAACCAACGCCGGTGCCGTCAAAAATGGTGATTTCATCATCGCTGGTTCGGCCAGCATGATCTTTATTGATAACGTTGCCAATTGGCACAATTGCCCCTTCGGCAACAAGACCTGCGGCAATGGCATGCTGCGCCTCGCCAATGGTCACTGATTGCGCCACTTCATCGGTAAAACAGGTGCCAACCGAAAATAATGCCGGGTCGATTTCCTGTTTGCCCTTGGTATCGGTTCCCATACAGACAAGATGCGTTCCCGGGCTGACCTGATCGGCCATCAATAGCGGCTGATGCGACGAGGTGATGGTGACGATCACATCGGCTTGTGTCATTGCATCCGGCGTCACCGCCTCAAACGGAATTGCATATTCATCCGCCAGCTTGGCAAGACGCGACAAGGCCTCGGTTGACCGGTTCCAGCCTAAAATCTTGCTGAATTGACGTTGTTGTAACGCGGCGCGTAATTGGAAAACTGATTGATGGCCAGCCCCCATCATGCCTAGAACCGACGCATCGGGGCGGGCAAGATGACTTATCGAAACCGCTGCGGCGGCGGCCGTGCGAACCGCGGTTAAATAATTGCCGCCAATAATGGCTTGCAACCGCCCGGTATCAGGATCAAACAGAAACACGCTTGATTGGTGATTGCTAATGCCCGCATTGGCCATATTTTGCGGCCAGTATCCGCCTGATTTCACGCCAAGCGCCATGCCAGCCCGGTCAAAGCCCGATTTAAAACCATAAAGCGCATCAGCATGGCCAATCGCCTCGCGCACAACCGGAAAATTCACCGCATCGCCCGCCGCCATTGCCGCAAAAACACCTTCAACCGCGACAAAGGCATCCCTGTCATTCACAACATCACGGCACACATCTTCACGAACGATGACAACGCCGTCGCTGGTTTTCATCATGATATCAATTTTCCTTTTTTGCGGTGCCTTTGGCCGTTATTTCCAAGCCTAGAATGCCTTGCCGCGTGCAGTAATTGGCCAAAGAGCTTCGACCTTGCCATTGCGGACACCAACATACCAATCATGGACATTGCAGGTCGGGTCACAATGACCTGGCACCAGCTTTAATTTGTCGCCAACTTTCAGCACGCCGTCAGGATCGGCAATCACCCCATGTTCATCTGAACATTTGACATATTCGACATCGGTTCGGCCAAAAATAACCGGCAAGCCACTATCGACCGATTGGGCTTTCAGGCCAGCGTCACAGATCGCTTTATCGGCTTTAGCATGGCTCATCACCGAGGTTAGAAGGAAAAGCGCATTTTGCCATTCGCCCTGATCAATCCGTTTGCCGTCACGGTCCAGAATACGGCCATAATCAGCATCCATGAAGGCGTAGGAGCCACATTGCAATTCGTTATAGACGCCCGATTCACCCTCAAAATAATATGATCCGGTGCCGCCACCGCCAACAATATCACATTCCAGCCCAACCGATTTCAGCGCCGCAACAGCCTCGGCCACCATCGCAACCGCAATCTCAATTTTGGCTTTGCGTTCTTGATAATCGTCAAGATGCTGCATTGCGCCCTGATAGGCCTGAAGTCCGGCAAATTTCAACCCCTCAGCCGCGTCAATCGCCGTCGCAATCGCCACCACATCTTCGGTCGATTGAACGCCGCAACGCCCTGCACCACAATCAATTTCAACAAGACATTCAATTTGGGTTCCATGCTTTACCGCGGCCGCCGACAAATCAGCGATATTCGCCAGATCATCAACACAGCAAATTGCCCGCGCACCAAGCTTTGGCAGACGCGCCAACCGGTCAATTTTGGCCGGATCACGAACCTGATTAGACACCAGAACATCCTTGATACCGCCGCGCACAAACGCCTCAGCTTCGCTGACCTTCTGGCAGCAAACACCGCAACTGCCGCCAAGCTTTTCTTGAAGCAGCGCCACATCAACCGATTTATGCATCTTGCCATGAACGCGGTGACGCATGTTCTTATCTTTGGCGAATTGACCCATCTTGATGATATTGCGCTCTAGCGCATCAAGATCAAGAACAAGACAGGGTGTCTGGATATCGGCCTCATCCATGCCAACCATGGCGGGAATATTATAGCCAACTTCTAATTCTTCGGGTTTTACCTGCATATTCACTGTTTGTCTCCTGTAGCTGTGATCCAGGGTAATTTATCCAAATCAACATTTCCGCCCGTAATAATCACACCAACCTTTTTGCCGCGAAATAGATCGGGATTTTTTAAAATAACCGCCAATGGCACGGCGCAGCTTGGCTCAATCACCATTTTCATACGCTGCCATGTCAGTTTCATCGCATCAATGATTTCCTGTTCACTGGCGGTTAGAATGTCAGTCACATGGTTTGATACGAAATGCCATGTTAAATCTTTAAGCGGCACTTTCAGCCCATCTGCAACCGTTACCGGCGCATCATCGGCAATAATATGCCCTGCCTTGAAACTGCGATAGGCATCATCCGCCTGTTCAGGCTCGGCAGCGAAAATTTCTATTGATGGCGCAAGATGGCTTAGGGTCAGGCAAGTGCCCGAAATCATGCCGCCGCCGCCAATGGGCGCAACAACACAATCAAGATCTTTTACCTGATCAATCAATTCCAATGAACAGGTTGCCTGCCCGGCAATCACCCGTGGATCATTATAGGGATGCACGAAATCGGCACCCGTCTTGGCAACCACTTCGGCAAATACCGCCTCGCGGCTTGTGGTTGACGGCTCACATTCGACAATCGTGCCGCCATAGCCGATCACCGCATCTTTTTTGGCCTGTGGTGCGGTTTTCGGCATAACAACTGTGCAGGGAATTCCGCGCCGTCCCGCCGCATAGCTTAGCGACAGCGCATGATTGCCCGATGAATGCGTGGCAACCCCTTTTTCCGCAATTGCGTCATCAAGGCCAAAAACAGCGTTTGACGCCCCGCGCACCTTGAACGCACCTGCCTTTTGAAAATTTTCGCATTTGAAAAACAGCTCGGCGCCCGTTTTCGCATCAAGAAACTGGCTTGTCACAATTGGCGTGCAGTGAATATGCGGCGAAATCCGCTCATGCGCTGTTTTGACATCGCTCAATTCAGGAATATTCAATTTTTTCTGATCAGTCATTTCGATCTCAAACTTCAAGATTTATGTCGGCTGTTGCCTGTCTGTTACGGTAATCATCAGGAACAAAACACATCTAAACCTATCCCAAGCAAGATGTGGTTCATTTACCACTAATTTCAACCCAAACGCAGCAAGATGATATCTTGGATTAGCGCGGATTAGGCCCACCTGTTGCCCAATCAATAAATTGAACCGTATGGCGTACCGGCAAATCTTTCCGGTTTAACTGCGTGATACAGCCAATATTGCCAGCGGCGACAAATTGCGCGCCGGTTTTATCAAGGCTGTCCAATTTACGGGCTTTTAATTCATCAGCCATCTCGGGTTGAAGGATATTATAGACCCCTGCCGAGCCACAGCAAAGATGGCCATTCAGCGGTTGCACCACATCAAATCCGGCCTGACGAAGCAAACGCAACGGCAAATCATGGATCTTTTGCCCATGTTGAAGCGAGCAAGCCGAATGATAGGCAATCTTGCCGCGCCCCTCGGCAGGCGCTGGCTGCAAAATCGACTCGACATCAAGATTATCAAGCAATTCAGAAACATCAACGCATTTATCCGAAACCGCCTTGGCGATACCAGCAAGCTCGACGTCATCTTTCATCATATGGCCGTAATCCTTGACCATTGTTCCACAGCCAGACGCATTTACAACAATCGCATCAAGACCGCCCGATTTCATTTCATCATACCATGCCAGAACCGCCGCCCGAACCGTGTGATGCGCCCGATCAGTTTCGCCAATATGATGCGCCAACGCACCGCAACAATGCGCCTCAGACCGCACAACAACCTCGACACCAAGCCGATTGAGAACGCGGATCGTGCTTGCATTGATCTCGGGATCAAGCGCGCGCTGCGCACAACCCGCCAGCAAGGCAACGCGCTTGACCGGTTTTTGATCGGGCGAAAATACCGCATTCTGGCCACCAACCCGATCAAATGGCTTTAACTCGGCCGGAATCTTGGTCAAGGCCGCGCGCATGGCAGCCGGCATCGCCCAGCTAAAGAGCCGCCCGATCCGTGCCAGCGCGATCATCACCCGAAACCGGCCAGCATAAGGAATGATCATGCCAAGCATGCGGCGCATCATCTTGTCGGCAAATGGCCGCGGCACCAGCTTGTCCAGCTTTTCGCGACCAATATCGAGAAGATGCGGGTAATCCACACCCGATGGACAGGTGGTTGTACAAGACAGACAGCCAAGGCAACGGTCAATATGATAGCCGGTGTTAGCTGATACGGTTTCAGGGCTTTCCAGCACTTCACGCAACATCCAGATTCGACCACGCGGGCTGTCACGCTCATCGCCCGTAATCACAAAGGTCGGACAGGTGGCCGTGCAGAAACCGCAATGAACACATTTACGAAGAATGGCATCAGCTTCGGCGATTTGCGGATCGGCAAGCTGGTCAGCGGTAAAATGAGTTTGCATAAACCTTGCCCCCTAGATGCCGTCGTGCATACGGCCAAAATTAAGAACCGACCGCGGGTCAAACGCTGCCTTTACCCGCTTGTGAAGCGCATAATGTGCTGATGACAGGGGCTGCAAAGGTGCAATAACATTTTTGCTATTGCCGCTGTCGCGGATCAATTGCGCATGTCCATTGCCATTTGCCGCCAATGCCGATCGCATTGCCGTGCCAAATTCCGCCCCTGACGGCCCTGCAAGCCATAATAGCCCGCCAGCCCAGTCGGCAAAAAACTGAAAATCAAACTGGTCAAAAAGCGTGGCAATGATCGCTGGTGCCGAAGCCGGCGCGCAGGATAATTTCCAGATATCGCCATCGGCTTCTGCCAGCAAATCAACATCGCGGATTTGCTGCCATAGCGCGGTGCTGGCATCGTTATCAAGCTTTACACCCTCTTTATGCGCTGCCAGCAAATGCGCGGCGCGATCAGCAACCGAAACATCAATCCCCTCAAGCCGGATGATGGCCAGCATCGCACCCGCAACATCAATACCCGCTTTTGCTGCAATGGCTTGTGGCAGAATGGCGGCCGCATTGGGTTCATGTGGACTGGCAAAAATACCGGCAATGCGGGCAACAGCCGCGCTAAGATCATCACAAGGAAATAAAAGGCTGATATTGGTTTCCGGCTTTGGCAGCGTTTTCAGCGTCACCTCATCAAAGATGGCCAATGTGCCATAAGACCCGCAAATCAATTTTGACAAATCATAACCAGTGACGTTTTTCACCACCTTGCCGCCCGATTTAAACCGTTCGCCACGCCCCGAAATCGCATCAAACCCAAGCAAATAATCACGCGCGGCACCGGCGGTCAGGCGGCGCGGGCCGCTGGCATTGGTTGCCAGAACGCCGCCAATGGTTCCCGCCGACTGGCTGGCCAGAATTTTATGCAGGTCAGGCACTTCAAATGCCAACATCTGGTTTGCGCTGGCCAATGTCGATTCAACTTCGTGCATTGGCGTGCCAGCGCGCAAGGTCAGGATCAATTCATCAGGCTGATAGTCGATAATGCCGGAAAAAGCCGAAACATTTATCACGTCATCATAGTCGGCATCGCGGCCAAGCGCGGCCTTTGTTGCCATCGCTTGCACGCCGAGATGCTGTTGCTGTTCCATCGCATCGGCAATGACCGCAGCAGCGTCATCAAGCCCGGTTACGTTTATCATCTCGAAACTTACCCTTATCACTGCGGCAAAACCGGCAGTGGACAAAAACCTTAAAAGCGCGGCAGATCAGGAAATGGCATTTTGCCCTTATGGACATGAAGCCGCCCCAATTCGGCACAACGATGCAAATGCGGGAACATTTTTCCCGGATTCAGCAGATGATCAGCATCAAAGGCGCATTTCAGCCGTTGTTGCTGTTTCATGTCCTCTTCAGTGAATTGAATTCCCATCAGATCACGTTTTTCAACGCCAACACCATGCTCGCCAGTTAAAACGCCGCCCATTTCAACACATGCCCGCAAAATATCAGCGCCAAAATCTTCGGCTCGTTGCAATTCACCGGGCTGGTTGGCATCAAACAGAATCAGCGGGTGAAGATTGCCATCACCAGCATGAAAGACATTGGCAACGCGCAATCCATATTTTTGGCTAAGCGACGCCATCCGCACCATCATATCTGGCAGGCGGCGGCGCGGGATTGTGCCATCCATACATAAATAATCGGGCGAAATGCGTCCAACAGCGGGAAAAGCTGATTTCCGGCCAGCCCAGAACAGGTTTCGCTCTTCTTCGGAATTGCTGACTTTAAGTGATGACGCACCGGCGCTATCCATAATTTTGGCAACGCGATCAATCAATGTATTGACCTCGATTTCTGGCCCATCAAGTTCGATAATCAGCAGCGCGGCTGCCCCGCGTGGATAGCCAGCATTGGCAAAATCTTCAGCCGCGTTAATTGCCAGCCCATCCATCATTTCCATACCAGCCGGAATAATACCCGCGCCAATCACATCGCCAACGGCCTTTGCCGCTGATCCGGTATCATCAAACCCGACAAGAAGCGCACGCTGGGTTGCTGGCTTTTGCAAAATCCGCAATGTCACTTCGCTAACAATGCCAAGCAAGCCTTCAGACCCGGTCATCACGCCCATCAAATCATAATCACCAGCATCAAGATGCTTGCCGCCAAGCCGCAGGATTTCGCCATCAATGGTGACAAGCTCAATCCCCAGAAGATTATTTGTTGTCAGACCATATTTCAGACAATGAACACCACCTGAATTTTCGGCAACATTGCCACCAACGGAACAGGCAATCTGGCTTGACGGATCGGGCGCATAATAAAACCCATCCGCCTGAACCGCATGGGTAATGGCAAGATTGGTCACACCCGGCTGGGCAACGACACAACGATTCGCATAATCAACTTCAAGAATCCGGTTAAATTTACCAAGCCCGACAAGAACCGCATCAGCGAGAGGTAAAGCCCCACCAGACAGCGATGTGCCTGACCCGCGCGGCACCACTTTAATGCCTTCGCTGTGACAATATTTCATTACGGCGGCAATCTGCTGAACAGTTTCTGGCAGAACCACGGCGAGCGGAAGCTGGCGATACGCAGACAGACCATCAGCATCATAGGCGCGGCGCCCTTCAACCGAATCAATCACACAATCGGCGGCGACCAATTCGCGAAGGTCACGACAAATGGTCTCGCGGCGATCAATAACGGCCTGATCTGGTTCTGGCATCTGCATGATAGGCTCCTGAGTAGATATATCCCCGAAAAAAACTGATAGCGCCTTACTTATTCATTCCGCCCCGCAAGGCAGCCCCCCGCCATGATGCAGAACAGCCCGAGGTGACGCAATCGGAAATTCGGGCAAAAGAAACGGCCGGAAAACCCGACCGTACCTTGGATATTCTAAACGCTTTGGACAGGCTGGCGGCACAATGCGCCACGCAAAGCCTTAACCCTGACGAGCCTTGAGGCGCGGGTTCTTCTTGTTGATTACATATAATCTGCCGCGACGGCGCACCACCTGACAATGACGGTCACGCGATTTCAGCGTCTTGAGTGAACTAACAACTTTCATAATTTGGGGCTCCCAAATCGGCGGCCATAGGCCTAAATGCTTAATAACGAGGCCGGAACCTAACACCGCCACGACCCGAGGTCAATCCTTGCATCGCGCTTTTCCCACGCCTTTTTAGATCTTTTTATTGTCGCCAGCCTAGCCTGCCGAAACACCCGTTCCCTGAAGGCCACAATAGCCATTTGGTACCTTATGCAAATATTGCTGATGATAATCCTCGGCAAAGTAAAATTGGTCATTAACCGCGATCTCAGTTGTGATCTGGCCGAAACCGGCTTTTGCCAGTGCCTTTTGATATTGTTCGGCACTCGCGGTGACGATGGCTAGATCATCATCATCCATCACAAAGATCGCCGACCGATATTGCGTGCCGCGATCATTTCCCTGCCGAAACCCTTGGGTGGGGTCATGCGCCTGCCAGAATGTTGTTAAAATACGGTCAAGCGCCAGCTTGGCAGGGTCATAAACCACCAGCACAACCTCAGTATGACCGGTCAATCCGCTGCAAGTTTCCTCGTAAGTAGGGTTTGGCGTCACCCCGCCAGCATAGCCAACCGCCGTGACATGAACACCGGGCAGCTTCCAAAACAGCCGTTCGGCACCCCAAAAACAGCCAAGACCAAGGACAATCTGCTTCATCCCGTTCGGCACAGAACCGATCAGGGCAGTGCCAAGCACCGCATGATTGCCGCCAGCAAAAACTGCCGTGCCGCGACCGGCCAATGCTTCATCGGCATTTGGCAAACGCGATTTAAACGG
>ERZ1047472.3003-NODE-3003-length-11404-cov-4.351573_pt1 | contig 11404 bp, 12 predicted proteins | sample MGYA00383095_ERZ1047472 | MGnify/ENA primary metagenome ERZ1047472 (study PRJEB29581, sample SAMEA5548365) | metagenome | biome: marine; feature: coastal; material: water | depth 1 m | study: Short-term variability in the microbial, nano- and picoplankton...
GGTGGTGCAGGTGGCTATCCGGGTTCACCGCAAGGTTATCAACCAGGTAAGCCAGGAATACCAGGTCAAGGAAATCCAGGTGGAAATACTAGAAACCAAGGTGGCGGCGGCGGTGGCGGTGCTACTGGATCAGGCAGTACAGGTGGCGGTCCAGGACCAGCTGGCCCAGGCGGAGCTGGTATAGCACTATCAATTACTGGTACTGCGCAGACATATGCAGGTGGCGGAGGCGGTTGTTTTCCAGGCACAGGCACAGGTGGGTCAGGCGGTGGCGGCAATGGCCGTCCGCAAGGTGGACCAGGCAACAATGCTACATATTATGGATCAGGTGGCGGCGGCGGCTGGGATTACGGCAACGCCGGTGGTGGTGCAGGCTATCAAGGAATAGTAGTTATAAGATACGCAAATTAATAAGGAATTTAAAGTATGGCTGAGTTTAAAAATACAATTGTAGACACAAACGGATATTTAAGACTCCCTGTTGGCACAACAGCACAACGTCCTTCCAGCCCTGTAGCAGGTGATGCAAGATTTAATACTACTGAAGGTGTTATGGAAATTTATAGCGGAACTTCTTGGTCACTTGTTGGAAAATTCCAAGCACAAGGTGGTAGTGAATCAAGTGCTGGTGGGTTTAAAATACACACATTTACTAGTCCAGGAACATTTGAAGTTACATCTGGAAGCTCAACAGGTGAGATACTAGTAATTGCAGGTGGCGGTTCAGGAGGATCAGGTACCGGCGGTGGCGGTGGTGCAGGCGGAGTTATATATAATGGAGCATATCCACTAGCCAGTGGTGCAAATACTGTCACTGTAGGAAGTGGCGGCCCTTTTAGACCAGGTGGCGTAACACAAGGAATACCAGGACAACCCAGTGTGTTTGGACCACAAACAGCCACAGGCGGCGGACGCGGTGGCAATACAGGACCAGGAAATATGCAACCAGCACAACCAGGTGGCTCAGGTGGCGGAGCAGCAGGCTATCCAGGTTCACCGCAATCCTATCAACCAGGTAAGCCAGGAATACCAGGTCAAGGAAATCCAGGTGGAAACACAGGCGGCTCAGGCGGCGGTGGCGGCGGTGGCGCAGGCGGTTCCGGATCAAACGGTAATGGTGGCCCGGGAGGAAATGGTTTACCATATTCAACTACTGGTACTGCGCAGACATATGCAGGCGGCGGCGGTGGATCTAATCCAGGTGGCTCAGGTGGGTCAGGCGGTGGCGGCACTGGCAATAATCCAGGCGGTCCTCAAAACAATGCTACATACTATGGATCAGGTGGCGGAGGTAGCTGGGACTATGGCAACAGTGGTGCTGGTGCAGGCTATCAAGGAATAGTAGTTATAAGGTATGCAAACTAATGCCATTATTTAGAGAAACAAAGCATATATTTACAAAAGACCACGGAGAGGTTTTTGAACTAGAGTGGATGATGTCTAATACTATAACATATCCTGAAACAAAGGAATGGGACTACAGTAACGAACTTTATAAAGAAGATGTAGAAATTTGGGAAGTAATTAAAGAGTGGTCAAACACGTCTCTACTAGGAGAAAATGATATAGGACCATGTGGCATATATGCCGCCTGGCGTCCTCATGCAGAACTTTATATGGTAAAACTCCCTCCAAGTCAAGGAGGTGTAGTAACATTCTTTGGTTTAACAGCAGAAAAACAAGTTAGAAGTTATTTGGAACAAAAAAATATTGAATACTTTACATATCCTGAACATTATGAATCAGGAATATACGTAAACAATTTTGGAACACACTACAAAGATTTTAAAAACGATTAACTTATAGTACTAAGATAACTTTTACTTGCTAATTTAGTAGCTTCTTTTATATACTTTGGCTGTCCTATAAACAATCTTTTATCTAGTTGTTGATCAGCATTAGGACCGTTTGCATCTACATAGTGAAAAAATGCTTGAATATGATAAGAATATTCTGGAGCAGAAAGTTGTTCTCTCCAATGCTCAATTTCACACCCTCTGTAAACAATAGCATCACCAGGTTCTAATCCTAAGCCCAAAGGGCCATCTTTGGATTGTACATACATAGGCCATACTAATTCATTTTGTAATTGTTGGTAATTATATTTGAGGCAAATAGTAGTTGATATTTCGCAAGCAGGTCTATCAATATGTGCTTTCAAATCCATTCCTGGTCGATAGACACGATAATATGAATACGTAGGTAATAATTTTAATCCAGTAATATATTCCATCTTTGGAATAATATCCATTAGAATTGATTCCATTAAAGGATCAGCATACTTACTATGTGCTGTTGGAACCTGAGTTCCGTCGCCATCAGTACCTTCTCTATTAAATCTAGTCATTTCATCAATTAATGCATATTGAGAAGCAATATTTACTACTTCTTGCGAAAGCATTTCTTTTACTGCAACATATTTGTTTTCTTTAAACATTTTTTTCTACCTTTGTATGTACTTTACATATCTTTTCAAAATTTTCTAAGCCAGTGTCGTCACAACATTTTACAGCAATTGAATATCTGTCTCTTCTAGCGTTTACTGTAATTGGAAGAACTTTGTGTGATATTCTAGAATCAAACATTAATATTCTACCTGGTTTAAAATTTATCATTCTATGAACATTAGTTTTATTATAAAACGCAATCTCTCCACCCCAACTGTCTTCCCAGTATTTATTAGGATATATTAGTATAGTGTATTGTCCTGGAAAACTACTGTCGCAATGTTCAGATACACTAGTATTAAGTCCATAATGATTAATATATTGATGTCCTAAATATAAATTTTTTTGTGTGCTACTACATATTTTTTTAATGGCAGGTATTATTTTTGCATTTTTAAGTTCCTGAGGAGACATTGTTGCAGCAAATCTAGAGTCTCTTTCGTAGTTCATTTCATTACTACTATGCTCAGGTTTATATACACTGTTAAGACAATATTGGTTAAGATATTCTACATCAGCTCTTTCTATGATATTATCAAATATAAATAACTCTTTATTATCTATCATATAATGTTCAAAATTTGCATTGTACAGATTTAATTTTTGCATAAGCAAATCGCACATATCTAATAGGTTACTATCGTGTGCTCTATTAGACTGCTCTTTTAAATTTGCATACTCTATCAGTGTCAATGCCTTGTCTGTTTCGGGACCTAATTTAAAAGAATTTTCTAAGATGTTTTGAAATCTATTTCTAAATTGACAAAATAAAAACGCAAGTTCTTCAGACTCATCTCCAATAATATTACGTATATCGTCTCTAGATATATTAGATACACCATCAAAATAATCATTGCCGTATATTGAATGGTATAACCCGGCCTTACAAATTGTAGTATCTGTACCTAAACTAATAAGTATATTATATATGTTGATACAATGAGAAAAATAATCTTGCTCTCCATGCATCTTATCTGCTGATAGTTGTTTAAATTTTTCTATATATTCCATTATGTATTCCTAAACTTATTTAAGTTGATATTCATTCCTTCTACTAGGGAAAACATAATTTCATTAGAATGAGATGCAAAATGTGTCGTACTGTTGGAGTCGTTGCACCAACTTAAGAATTTTTTTGAATTAATTAGCCTTTTATATGACTGTTGATTAGCATGCTTCCAAAATTTACTTTTGAAATCTACATCTGCTTGATAAGTCATAGCGATGACATCTTGTATATCACTCAAAACATCTTGATAATAGTAATTTACTTCTTGTGCTATGTTACACTTTGTTGAAATACAATAAACAAAATAGTCAGCAAATACTGCATAATAATGCAAAGGAAATCCTTGACTAGGTTCAAAAAAGAATAACTTATTTCCAGAATAGAAAATCCTGCCGTCTACTGCGGTATTACGATAAAAGCTAGTCCACGACAATTTTCTTGTTTTATTAATATCTACATTAGGTTTTATTTTTTTAAACCCATTAATTGCTTCGTCCTGAGAAGTAACATTATTATTATATAGATATCCAAACGCTTTTCTAAACGTTAATGGTATTTGAAATAACCACCCGTTTTCGTGTGCTTGTGCAGTTGTATACATTTCATTATATTTTTCAAATTCAGGATATATAATTACTGAATTTACAGATGTAAATGTTGGTTCTTGGTATATGTCAGATTTTAGTTCTTCTTTAGACGGAAATCCTCTACAATCTATTACATAGTCATATGTATATGTTGCATTATTTCCTTTTACAACAGCTTGATCATCTATAGTATCTAAAGATAAAACATTATCGTGTATAGAAGTAAATGTATTAGGAAATTTTTGTAGCAACTTTTCTAGTACCCAAAAACTAAATTTTGCACTATTTAAATGTATAGCAGGCTGTTGATGGTGTACAAAAAAATCTTTTTCACTCCAATTTACATATTTTGATCCGTATTTTAAAGTTCCGTCTATACTTTCTAAGTCCTTTAGTACACGAAATCCAATTAACTCTGTTAGTAAATTTAGAATTGGAGAACTAGTTGATTCACCTACTTGAATTGTTGGCACATTTGGATCGTACATGCACGTAACTTGAACATCTACATTATTGCGTTTAGCTGAATTGAGTACAGATAAAACAGATACTATACCTGCAGTACCTGCTCCTATTACACAAATTTTACTTTTCACTTTTGTTAAATCCTATGTTGAATGCTATTGATATTCTCTCATCGTCGTTCTCATTAGTCTCTACATAATGAGATACCCAAGATGGGAACAGTAGAAGTTTTTTTTCTTCCGGAGTATATCTTGCCTCTGAATATGTAAATTTATTTGTTTCCTTTACTTGACCTGTCGTTTGTATTATATAATCTTCCTCTGGTGATCTAGGAAAACATATTTTTCCGCTATTTTTATTGCCTTTGACATAATATACTCCTGATAAAGTTGATCCGGAGTGGTTATGTGTCTTATTATAACTGTGTTTGTTATCATTTATATTAATCCACATATTTATAATTTTTAAACTCATATTAGTGCAATCATAATTATAGCAGTCCAAAGCTGCAGCAGAATAATAATATATTTGTTGTACAAACTCTGTTAATTGAGAAATATGGCTAGGGTCAATGTCGTTTGATTGCCACCCACCATCATTACTGATAGATCTTCCTTTGTCGTTATTTTTTTGTTGTTTAGAATAATCATATAAAACATTATTATCTATGTCAAGGTTAACATTCCATATTGGGGTTGGAAACCATAAATCACACTGCATTACAAATCCTTCCTATGTACTGGACACTTGTTATCAATTTTTTTCTTCCTATCAAAATATGTACCATACCATTTGTATGGACGGGTAGACTCGTCTAACTTTTCAAATTCTTCTTTTGAAACTTTGTGAATACGTAATTCTACATTATCTTCTGTTAAGGGAATAATATGCGCTAATGGTTCTCCTGCAGAGATATCAATTTGTTTTTGCATTGGATTAGTAATCTCTGTCATTATATTAATATTGGCATAATTTTGATATTTGAAATTTAACACTCCAGGAATTACTGTAAAAATATTTGGATTTGTCATTGTGTAAGTAGGTTCTATAAACATAAAGTCTAATCCTGATTTTTCTTTAATAAGCCACGGCGAAGAAATTTTTGATTGAAAGAAATTATCTCTAAATAACCCAGTGTACTGCATTGAATCGTGTACTTCCATTCTCCAGTAAGGATCTTCAACAGCTGCTTCGTATTTAAATTCAAATTGATTATTATCTAAAGCATTAAAATGTAGTTTCATGTCAGTCCATAGAGGAAGCACAAATCCTTTATTAAATAGATTTGTTATTCCTGGACACCGTTTAACAGTTGCTGCACGATCTCTAAGAGTGTTAGGAACATTAACTTTATATGTAGATTCTAGTTTTTTAAACCAAGTAGGAATAAATTCTTTAGCAGGAGCAATAGGAAAATGTTCATATACCATTTGATTTGCAACAAAACAATCTACTATATGTGTTTTTTTCCTAAAGAAAAACATTACAGGTTCTCCGGACAATCATGAAGCCATGTAACAATTGCATACTTTGTTCCGCTAGTTACAGGTTTAGCAATATGTGTATAAGCAAAGTTTGAGGGGAATACAACTAACATACCTTTTTGGGGTTTTATTTTTACATCAAAGTTAGGAAACTCTAACTCTCCTCCTTCATAGTCGTCGTTAAGATATACTATACAACTAATATGCCTATTACCAGCAGTATTGCCGTCATAGTGAGGTTTATATTCGTGACCTGTACTGTATTTTAGCATATTATATGCTTCATGCCAAAAAGGTTCTTGGATACCGTATCTAGCACAGTAAGAAGTTACTGCACTATTAACTAGATTGTGCATTTGGTTGTGTGTATCAACTAACGCCTCGTGTGGCACTACACTTAAAAATTGTGTGATTCCTAAATCAAAATTAGTACGCATGTCACTAATTACACCTCCAGTATCGCCAATTGTAGTAGCACGATTCCAGTGTATTCCTGACTCAGCATCTTTACATAATTCTTCTATATTATCTATAGTATTTTGAGGAGTGCTCCATGCATTTTCAAAAACATTAATGCATCCGCCAACAATTGCATCTGGAACTAGTTGTTTGATAAAGTATCCGTTGTTCATCATTTTTATTCTACCTTTTTAAATAATTATCTGCATATTCCTTTATGCGAGCTACTTCTTGGATATGATCAACACTCCAAGTATGTCTATATTTCTCAACAGCATTGTTGTAATGTTCTAGTGCATTAATTGCAACTTCTTTTGATACTATACTAGAATTACCAATTTTGTATCCCATTTGAACTAGCCAAGCAGTCCAATTTGCTCCTGAAAAAATATGAGATGATTTTCGTTGCTCAGTGTATAAAGGCCCTGACTGTAGCATTTTTTCTTTTATTTTAACACCTTTACTCTTGTCATAATTTGCTGTAACATTTTGCCAAAACGGTTCAGTACGTTTTGTTTTAGAATAATGTAAACTTACAAAATCAACAGTATTTTCAAAACTTTCTTCGAACTGAGAATTGTATAAATTAATACTAGCACTTGTATAACAAAAATCAGAAATTCTATCTACTAAATTTCTTACTTGTGACTGTATCAATGCAATGCCTGTACTTTCTAAAGGTTCAATAAATCCTGCACTTAAACCAATAGAAACTACATTATTATTCCATGGAGTTTTTGTGTATCTAGGTGTCCAATCTAAGACTCTTACATTGTCTATAGATATTCTGTTATTCCAATATTTTACAAAAAAAGTTTTTGCTTCATCAATACTTGTAATATTTTTATCAAATACTAAGCCTGATCCTATTCTTGATGCAATTGGAGTAGTCCATGTCCATCCGTGCTCTACAGCATCTGCTTTGGTATAAGGGTGCATTTCTTTTTGTTTATCTATGTATTCAACTCTACCTGCTATAGCTGTATTACAAAATAATCGACCGTATAGATTCTCAAATTTATTATCTTTATTAATTACTGATGTAGATCCTGTGCAATCAATAAACAAATCTGCATAAACCGTTTTATCATTACGTAACTTTAATGATTGTACATTGCCTAAATTATCTTTAATTACATCAGTAACTTCGGACTGTATATAAGAACATTGTTTGGCTAACCGTTCCTGGATATATTTTACAAGTTTACCTGCATCTATATGAAATGCATAGGAATTAATTATAGTTAGATCAATTTTATTCTTTTTTGAAACATCATATAAACTTAAACCTCTAGTTTTAAAATCTAATTCTTGATTATGTGTCCAAGCATCGTGAAGTCTAATATTATTCTCTGTGGTCGGTGAAAGATAAAATGGATGCCAAATTTCATTATCTTTTTCAATCCAGTTAGGATATAATATTCCTGCTTTAAATGTAGCATCACAGTTAATAAACCAATCATTAAATTCAAAGCCGCAATCTGCCATAAATTCTCCAAAACCAAGAATTGTAGCTTCTCCTACGCCAACAGAATTTCCTATTTCTTTATCAATTACTGTTACAAAAAACCCTTTTGAAGTTAAGTATGCTGCACTTAGCCAAGCTGAAGTTCCTCCACCTATAATAGTTATTTTTTTAACTTCTGTATTGTTCATATAGTTATTTACACACTTCGTTATCTATATCATATTAAAGTGGATAATGATAAATACATTTGTAATTACGTTTGGAGAAAAATATGAATATAACTGAAAGTGATAAAGCACACATTTTAGCCCTACAAAGTGGATCAGCAAATCCCAGTGATACTAATAATATTACACAAATTCTTTCATTAGTTGATAGAATACTTGCTGGGGATACTAGTGCTGAAGCAGATCTTACAGCAAAGACAAACGCTATGCCTGACAGTATGCTTAAAACACTTGTGCAGAGATGTATTGATGATTAATCTGTAACTTCTTCTAAATGCCACGCCCAACCTGATCCTGTTTCATCTTGTTTGCTAAGGACAAATTGTCTTCCAACTTCTCTAGCATCGATAAAATTATCGTAAACGGTTCCGGCTGGCTCTGGTACAGTTTGCCCAGTGTGTAAACATCTAGCATATACTTGATACTTTTGCATTATTGATACTCCTTGAGATAATATTAATTATATTTATCAGATAAATACATGCAAGCAAGATAATTATAGGAAGTTTTATGTCATCATCACCTATTGTAGATAGAATTAGAATTATACCAAGGCCAGACGATTTTTTAGACCGTACTGTTGGAAATAGTGGCGAGGTATTTTTTGATAAACAATCTAACACGCTAAGACTATATTCTGGTAATTTAGCAGGTGGTTATAGTGTACTTACAGATAAAAATATTAATGAACATTTAATATCCACAGGAGTAGGCGTAGTAGAGTATGCTGTGACTGTAGGAGTTGACCCTGATGGATTAGAATCAGGAAACAAATATTTTATTGACGGAGTATATAAACCAGAATTAACTTTGGTTACTGGTTATACGTATATATTCAATCAAAATGATCAAACAAATGAATTTTATCCTAACAACGAGGGCGGCATAGCTAACGTACACCCTATTTCCTTTAGTGCAGATGATGCCAATGGTGAATTAGGATCTGGAACATCGTATACAGTAAATGTTTTATACAAATTAGATAATGACCCTGTGTCAAAAGCCACTTATGTGACAAAGTTTGCTAGGGCAACTCAGCGTAGTGTGCAGATAACAATTACAAGTTCAACACCTACACCATTATATTATTACTGTACTTCGCACACAGGAATGGGGAATATTGCAACTAGTGCTGATCCAGGATCAAGCGGAGGATCAGCAAGTATTAGTGTAAGCGACGAAGCACCAGGCAGTCCTGAAAGCGGTGCAATTTGGTATAATAGTACAAATGGTATATTATATGTCTATGTGTCCGACGATGACAGTAATCAATGGGTACAACCCACAATACCATTTCAGACAATTACATCAATTACAGATTTAGGGATATCAGACGGAACTAATGGACAAGTATTAACAACCGATGGTGCAGGAGCATTTACATTTCAAGATCAAGCGGCTGGAGGAGGAAGTGTAGGTAATTTTACATTTGCTTCAAGTGTGATTGACACTGATGACAGTAGTGGAATTATAATTACACCTAGCACAACTGTAAATAGCGATTTAACTGTAGAAAACGATCTAACAGTGCGCAATACAGCTTATGCAAATAATTTTGTATCAACAAGTAATGGGTCACCTACAATTGATAGTGCAAGTACAATTACATTATCTAGTCAAGATGGTACAATAATTAACGGCGGCCCTTTTAGATTGCCAAGTTACAATAACACTCAAAGAGATGCATTATCTGCAACTAATGGTGATATGATATACAACACTCAAGATAATAAAATCCAAGCATATATAAACGGCACTTGGCGAAGACTAGACGACTCAGGGATAGTCTAAGATGGAAAAAGAATATACGGTAGTTGTACACAAAGGAGTAAATCTTACTGAATTGGAAGAAGAAATAACTTCTAGTACAGGAGCTGGTCCTATTCCTAATCGTAGCATTAGTATATCTAACCCTAGACCAAGTTCAACAAGGCAAACACATTTTTTATTGACAGATGAAGAAGCTATTGCATTAGAAGCAGACGCAAGAATACTTGCAGTTGAAATTCCACCAGACCAAAGAACAGATATACAAATAGGATTTAGATCTACTCAAACTGGAAATTTTACAAAACCTAATTCCTTAGATAATGCAACATATGTAAACTGGGGTTTACGTAGAAGTGTAATGGAATCTAATTTATATGGTAATATATCAACAACAGATAACCAATTTCAATATGCTCTTACAGGCAAAGGAGTAGACATAGTTATACAGGATAGCGGTATAGAACCAAATCACCCAGATTTTCTAGACGGTGACGGTGTAAGTAGAGTTAAACCTATTGATTGGTACGCAGTACAATCTGTTGTAGGTGGAACACAGAGTGCAGGCTATGATAGAGATTTAGACGGCCACGGAACATTGTGTGCAAGTATTACAGCCGGAAACGTATACGGTTTTGCAAAAGATGCTAATATATATTCAATGAAAATTGCAGGATTAGAGGGACCGGGAGATAGTTCAGGCACTGCTATATCAGACTGCTTTGATGTAATAAAAGAATGGCATAATGCCAAAACTAATGGAAGACCTACTGTAGTAAATATGAGTTGGGGGTATCTTAATACACAAACTATCAATCCGACTAGTGGAACTTATAGAGGCACATCATGGACTTGGGGAGTAGATTATAATTCTAATGATGCTCTATGGCAAGGTACTGGGGTAGTAAGCCCACTAATTGGAACCACAAGACGAATACCAGTACGTGTTGCATCTGTAGATGCAGATGTTGACGAATTAATAGCGGCAGGGGTACATGTGGTTATAGCTGCCGGCAATGACTATTATAAAGGTGATTTATCTACTGGTGTTGAATATAACAATAGTGTAACTTTTGGAGCAACTTCATTATTTTATGCAAGGGGTTCTAGTCCGCATAGTGATGATGCATTTATAGTAGGAAGTATTGACACAAGTGTTCAACAAGAAGGAAGTATATATAAAGATAAAACAGCAAATTCTAGTTCAAGAGGACCTAGAGTAAACATATGGGCACCAGGCACTAATATAGTAGGTGCTGTAAGTACAACTACTACCTATACAACTCAACCCAGTCCAATTGATGCTACGTATAAAATTGGAATAAATTCAGGTACAAGTTTTTCTGCACCACAAGTTGTAGGAGTAGTTGCTTTACATTTACAATCCTTAAAAGATTCAACTCCGGCTAAAATTAAAACAAAATTGTTATCAGAAGCAAAATCTCTTATGTATGATACTTCGTTAGATACAGATTATACATCTTTTGCAAC
>ERZ1047472.3006-NODE-3006-length-11382-cov-3.274830_pt1 | contig 11382 bp, 10 predicted proteins | sample MGYA00383095_ERZ1047472 | MGnify/ENA primary metagenome ERZ1047472 (study PRJEB29581, sample SAMEA5548365) | metagenome | biome: marine; feature: coastal; material: water | depth 1 m | study: Short-term variability in the microbial, nano- and picoplankton...
AAGGGCTTGAGGCACCGCTAACGGTGGGGCATTACCACAGTTGGATTCTCGAGGAAAGCAACTTTCCTCCCAATCTTGATTTGACTGCTCGGAATGAAAGTGGTTTGCCCATGGCCTTGGTGCATCCTCATCTGCCCATTGAAGCGGTTCAGTTTCATCCTGAGTCAGTCCTGACGCCCGAAGGCCCAGTGATGTTTCGCAACTGGCTGAACTTGGTTGAAGCGCATCGGCTCCGACATCCAGCCGACAAGTCAAGTGTGCCCGTTTGGTTGGATCCGGATGCACATTGAATGAAAAAGCTCCGCCCTGGCGTTGGCCAAAGCGGAGCTTCAATCGTTGTGAATCGCAGCGATTATTGCTCGCGATAGGTCGACATTACTTCTTCAAAAGTGTCTTTGAATGTATCGTAATTGTATTCGGCACGAATGCGCTCATCTTGCTTCAATCCTTCTACATATGCATTGGCCAGTTCTGCGCCGCTCAATTCAACGGCGAGGTAGGCGATGTACTTTTTCTCCTCAGTCATGGTCAATTCCTGGCAGATGGTGATGGCTCCAGTAAGCTTCTTGTTCACGATCGTGCGAGACAATTCGTTGAATTTGCTCGTGGCTTCTTCCTTTGTTCCAAAACCGAGTTGTGTGGCTTGGTTTTCAGAAACAATTTCAACAGTAGCTTCAACGGCTCGGGCCAGAGTGGCTTCGGCGTTTTGCCGTGCAATCTTCTTGGCGATTTCACGCTGGGGGCTGGTGCCCGTTGCAGAGGCTCTGAAATATTCACCATTGGTCAAGAACTCGGGTCCTGAGCAATATTCGACGATGCGCACTTCTCCGCGCGTTTGTGGTGTTGATGAGGTGTCTTTTCCGCCTTTGCAGCCCGTGAGCAGCAAAGCAGTGGTCGCTCCCAAGAGCGCAAAGGTGTGGAGGGCTTTTTTCATATCAGTGTTCTTTCGATTGTTGGGTTGCAAGGTGTGTTGAGTTGCAAGATGATGAATTCAATAAACATGCCAAAATATTTTGGCCAGGTTGCGAACGAAGTGTTTCAAGGCTCATTCGTACAACGCATTGACCAATTGCCGCAGAAAGTTGCCCTTGATTTCCAAGGCAGCTTTTTCATAGGCTTTCGCATGAGCGGAGTTGAGATCGAGTTGAACGCCTTTGATGTCGTTCAGGTTCTGCTGTAAGATGGGCGTTCCACTCGGGGTCTTTAGGACGACTGAAGCGTTGAGAAATGCGGTGAAAAAGCCCGAACCCGACCCGCCGTCGCGGGTGTCTGATTCCAACGCCAAGATGAGGTCGGCATCATTTTTCCGTTCTACCCAGGTGACGCCCTGACTACTCAAACCCGCAGCTATGGCATTTCGAAGCAATTGTTCGTTCCGTTTCTTCCCTCGTACTTTTTCAGTGGTGCTGAAGTAAACGGTTGGAGGGGAGAGCTCAATCGGGATTGATACAGAAGGAACTTGAAGATGAGTGAAAAAACCGCGCGCAGGAGATTCTGCGATGCGCGGCGCCAGGCGTTCCAGATCCAATTCGATGTTCAATTCAGAGCGGCCCGTGCCGGGTTCAAACTGACTCAATTCGATCGTTACTTCACCCGCGGGGTTGGTTTGCCCTTCACCACTTTTAGGGAGCGTCCCGCGTTTGTAGCGCCACGCGATGGGGATTTTACTCAACGGTTGCTCGTCAAGGATTGCCTGGCAAATAAAAGTTCCACGGTAGCGGTCTTCGAATGACAGGATCACTCTGTCTTTTTCAGTTTCGACGTGGATGCTGCCCATCAGCATTGAAATGCCATCTAATGCGGCGCGATCCAGAGCGATTTCTCCCCGGGACGCATTCCAAAGATTGATTTCACCCCAGTGTGTTTCTAAATCTTCGAGGCATCGGACGTATCCGTCAATCGCCATGGCGATGTTCCCCTGCTCATGGGCTGCGATCGCAGACTCAAAATGTCCTCCTGCAATTTCCAAGTCAGCCGCTTTCCGCTCAGCTAGAATGCGCTGGTAGGTTGCTTTGTTCAGTCGGTAGTACGCCCAAATTTCTGTTTCGTTCTCATAACGTCCCACTAGCTCATAGCCTTCGAGGTCCTCGGTGGCTGCACTTTTGATGTTTTCAGAGAAGTTTTGACCGGCAACTCCTTGGAATTGCGTCGTGTGTAAAATGGAGGTGGATTCGATGGTGACTCGAATCTGGGCAGCGAGTTCCGCGAGTGCTCGTTTTTGTGCGGTGCCAAATGCGTCTGCGGCGAATTGGTTTTTACTGGCACTTGCGATGCCGATGTAGTCGTTGTTGACTCGGGGACGCTCATTGACCCATGCGGGAATTTCTCCCCACTGATTTGCCCCTGCACATCCAGTGAGGACGAGCAACAAAAGACCGATTCCAATGTAGGTCTGTACACGCAGTTTGCGGCCGATTGAAAGTTGCAAGTCACGCGTCATTGGACCAGCCGCTTCGTTTCAGACTCTATCCGGGATCGTGCGGCATTCGCAATCTCTTGGACGGTCGCGTCGAGCATTGACGTCTCCGATGTGAGGTTGGAATTAGCCCCAAGCTGACTCATCAAATCGCGCCGCCCCAATCGCCACATGCTTCCGTTGCTTCGCGCGGGATAAATGTTTTTGTGGTCGCCACCATAACGAGCGTATTCGGTCAAGGAATTTTGTTCTCGTTTGATGATTTCTGACATTTCGGTCTTTCCCGTTTCGAGTGAAATCAGGGCGAGTTGGACGGTCACTTTAACAGATCGAGACTGCCTGTATTTTTGATACATCACACTGCGGTATTTGGTCTCGTAAACTTTTTTGCCATCTTCATTGACCTTGGCCACCTTGTAACCTTCAAATCCGAGCATATCTGAACGTTGCAAAGACGATGTGGTGACATCACACGATACCACAGTGGCTTTGAGCAGGGCTTTCGCACCCATGAGTCCGCCAACTTCAATGGCCGAATTTCCGTCAATGACACCGCTCAGCGACAATTGCTGCTCTTTCAAAATTAACGCTTGATTCTCCCGATCAACGAGATGTAAAAAGGGGTCTTGACTGTTGCCCAATGCCTGTTCGACGTACGACTTGAGCTTATTTTCCATGCCTGTGCGGCTTGAGCCGTTCTCAAAATTCACCAGTGCGATGCCAAACTGCCCTTTCTCAAGGCACTCATCACGCAGTGTCTTCGCGTCTTTGAAGTCAGCATCGCGCGTTGCGCATGCTTTGAAATCGGCGTAGGCGGAGCGCCAATGTTCTGCTTCGAGTGCCAGCAACCCATTCCGATAGAGGGGTTCGCAATAGGCGACATTGGCAAGAGTACGCGCATCTTTGTAATCGGCATTTAGGCGGATTACTTCCTCAAAGTCCGCAAGTGATTCTCGGAATTCCTCGGCTTCAAGATGGGTTAAAGCTTCCTCGTACACCTCTTCCAGGTGGTCATTTTTGACGCGATTGTAGGCCGCTTCCGTGTCACTCAATATGAGAAGGCCGATTCCGAGCCGTTCCACTTTTGTTTGGTATGCTTTCGCTTTTTCATAGGCTGATACCGCTGACGCTCGATTCCCGGCAAGACGAGCTTGATCAAATCGAGTCAAGTGATCATTGAGTACCCATTGACCAGCACGCTGCAGACCCGCAAGTCCGTCTGTGTTGTACGGGTCTTTGGTGACAGCAGTGAAATAAAAATTGGCGGCTTGTTGCATCATGCCGACTTCCTCCATTTTCAGACCGCGTTTGACGAATGCTTTGGATCCAGAACAGCTCGTGAAACTGGCTACTGCGATCAGTGCAACAACAAAAGCCCACGCCCGAGAATGATTGGTTTTGTGATTCCGTTCCATTGCAAATTTTCAGTCGCCAAGTTAGTGCGAATCCACCATCGCGTCAGCGAATTTCATGCCAAGCTTCAATCCTGAATTATCTTTGGCGCAAACCAAAAAGCAATGCAGTCTATGAAAAAGGTGGTGGTCTTGGGAGCAGGTCGTTCGAGTTCGTCACTCATCCAGGAATTGCTTAATCGTTCGGAATCCAACAACTGGCGCGTGGCTGTTGGCGATATGGACCTCGCATTGGCTCAACAAAAATGCGCGCAGCATCCAGCTTCTGAAGCTTTTGAAATTGATCCAGCGGACAACACTTCCCGCGATGCAAGGATCACCGCTGCTGATTTGGTGATCTCCATGGTTCCTGCTTTCTTACACGCACAAATTGCGTCTGTGGCCATCGAAGCAGGTGTGCCTGTGATCACCCCGAGTTACGTGAGTCCGGAGATGGAAGCCCTCCATAGTCGTGCAGTTGAAAAAGGGGTGTTGGTGCTCAATGAAATTGGCTTGGATCCAGGAATCGACCACTTGAGTGCGAAACAGGTGCTCGACCGCATCGAGGAGCAAGGGGGGGAAATGCTCGAGTTCGAATCTTACTGTGGCGGTTTGATTGCCCCAGATTCAGACAACAACCCATGGCATTACAAATTCAGTTGGAATCCGCGCAACGTTGTGCTCGCAGGTCAGGCTGGACCAGCTACTTTTTTGGCAGGTGGTGCAGATCGATTGGTTCCTCCGCATCGCGTATTTCAAAACGCCCGAACAATCGAGGTCGGTGGAACGTCATTTGAGGGATATCCCAACCGGGACTCGATTGCGTATGTCGAGAAATATGGGCTTGATGGAATCCAAACGCTCGTCCGCGGAACGCTGCGTGGCGAAGGGTTTTGTGCTGGCTGGGATGCGCTTGTTCAATTGGGTTGCGTTCGAGACGATGTGAAGATGAATTGGTCAGAGGGTTGTTCTTGGGCGGACTGGTTGCGTTCGTTTGTGCCTGCCCAATGGGCAGAAGAAGGCCTCGAGTCCGCTGTGCGTCGAGTGACCAATTGTTCGGATGAATCGATGAAGCGTCTGAAATGGCTTGGGTTGTTCGATGCGCAATTGGGTCCAAAAATGACATCAGGAACACCAGCCCAAATCATCCAAGAATTGCTGGAGGTCAAGTGGGAATTGAAGGCGGAGGATCGCGATATGATCGTCATGTGGCATCGCTTTTTGTACGAGCTCAGCGGGGAGCGACACGAAGTGACCAGTTCTCTCCGATTGGAAGGTCGGGATGCCGTCTACACGGGCATGTCGGATACTGTAGGCTGGCCGATGGCCATCGCAGCAGAAGCTATGCTCAACGACCGGTTCAAACAAACGGGTGTGGCAGTGCCGTTGCACCGTGATTATTACGATGTGATTCTGCCGGAATTGGAACGCATGGGAGTCGTGTTTCAAGAAACCCACCGCACATGCTAAGTGTTGTATTGTCGGCTTGCTGGTTTTGCGCATGCTGGGGAATACCTGATTGGCCAGCTGATGGTGTTGCAGACGCCGAATGGGTCGAGCAGGCCCTTGAATGGAGGCTTTCAAGGGGCGTCGATGATTGCGGTCAAGAAATGCTTGCGCTCGACGCACTTGCCCTTGAGTGGCTTTCAAAATCGCAAGAGATTCAAGTTGAAATCCGCACAGAGGACTGGCCTTTTTTGGCCTTTTCGCCCGAACTGACCGCGCCGCTGATTCAGCTGCACGCTTTGTCAATGATGCAAGGACGAGGAATCGAGAAAAAGGAGGCGAATCACGTCATGAAGCGCATTGCGCGCCGCACCAAAAGCGTGCGTTTTCGTGAACTCAAAGGTCGATTTCCCTGAGGTTTAAAAGGGGTGATGGGCTGCCACAAAAGTGGTGACTGATGCTACAAACATTAGAATGACCAGTGCCAGGTATCGAAGTGGTATCTGCTTCATAATCATCGGTTACGAGAAAAGAGCGGTGGAAGTTGCGGATGATGCAAGGAAAATTTGAGCTGCGCCCCAACATTCTTTCCCGCCAAAGGGTTTTCTTTGCTGTATGCGCAGTTTTGAAGTCCCCGATTTTTATCTCAGTCCCATCATCTCAAGGGTGAAGGCGAGGAGAAAGGCTCAAGATCCTCGGAAACAAAATTTTGAACCGACGGTCTTGGACTTTGGCACCGTTCGCTTCGTGCTCGCGCGTCATTTCGGTTTTTGTTTTGGAGTGGAAAATGCCATCGAAATTGCCTACCGCGCCATTGATGAAAACCCGGGGAAACGTATTTTTTTGCTGAGTCAGATGATTCACAATCCTGAAGTGAATGCGGATTTGCAAGACCGTGGAATTCAGTTTTTGCAAGACACAGAGGGGAATATTTTGACCCCCATGTCGGAGCTTCGCCGCGAAGACGTGGTCTTGATCCCTGCGTTCGGTACGACCCTGGAAATCGAGGCACAGCTCAAGGAAATTGGAGTGAATGTCGATGCCTACAACACCACATGTCCCTTCGTGGAGAAGGTTTGGAAACGATCGGCAAAATTGGCGACCGAAGAGTACACGATCGTCATCCACGGAAAGCCCGTGCATGAGGAGACACGAGCGACCTTCAGTCACGCGGGAGAAAAAGGACATGCCCTGGTCATCAAGGACATGAAAGAGGCCGAAATCCTGTGTGGTTTTATTTCAGGGGCTACAGATTTGTCGGAGTTCGAAACCCATTTCGAGGGAAGAACATCAGCTGGATTTGATCCAGCGCTGCACTTGAATCGAATCGGTGTGGTGAATCAGACCACCATGCTTGCGTCAGATACGCAAGCAATCAGCGATCGCATCAAGCAGGCGGTTGATGCGAAACGATCTCCTCAGAAAACAACAGATTTTGCGAATACGCGTGACACACTGTGTTACGCGACCAACGACAACCAGCAAGCCACGCAAGCGGCATTGGCCGCTGGCATGGCCGATCTGGCCGTGGTGGTGGGCGGTTATAACAGCTCAAATACCTCTCATTTGGTGGAGCTTTGTGAGGAGAAATTACCGACGTTTTTCATTCGCAATGAAAAAGAGTTTTTGTCCGATGGAACGGTTCAGCACTTCGACTGGCGTTTGGGTTTGCATCAATCGACCATGGACCCATGGCCAGAATCAGATGCCCAAAACCCACCGTTCGTTTTGGTAACGAGTGGTGCTTCTTGCCCAGATGCTACTGTTGATCGTGTGATGCATGCAATCCTCGAACGTTATCCAGGTTCGAAAGATGTGGATGACGTGTTAGTTGATTTTGAACAACGAATGACCGTCTGAACCGGAATTGCGTGCGCTCCGGCGTATTTTCGCTCAAGAATTATGCAAGCCCCTCGCCTCAAATCCATGTTTCGGAATGTTCGAACAGAGCCTCGTCGGTTCGAATTCAAGTCCCGGCATTTGCCAGAATTGGATGAGAAGTGGCAAGAGAGGAAGAAGCGCGTCGAACAACACCATTCTGCAGAAGAAGACGGGGCTTCTGAGCCCAGGACAATTCGTTTTCGTTCGAAAGGTTCTGCTGCTTCAAACGAACGCTCGGAACAGCGCATACGGCAGATTGCGGGAGCTCGTTGGTCGATGGTGCGTGCTGGAATGATAGCGGTGGTGCTGATTTGGCTGGCTTGGAAAGGGATTCAGTGGGTGGAGCAAAGCGATTTTTCACGTGTATTGAAATGGATGGAAAATGCCTGAGGTGATTCGTCAACTTCCAGAAAATGTCTCCAATCAGATCGCAGCTGGAGAAGTGGTTCAGCGTCCTGCTTCTGCGGTCAAGGAGCTAATGGAGAATGCCGTTGATGCGGGGGCAAGTCGAATCGAGGTGCGTGTTGTTGACGCAGGACGCACCCTGATTCAAGTTTTGGACAACGGCGCAGGCATGGTGCTGGCTGATGCTGAACGCTGTTTTCAGCGGCATGCAACATCCAAAATCAGTGTTGCCGAAGATCTGTACAGCATCGTGTCCAAAGGCTTTCGAGGCGAAGCGCTGGCCTCCATTGCTTCCATTGCTCATGTCGAATTGAAGACTCGCCATGCCAGCGAAGAACATGGCGTCCAACTTCTAATGGAAGGGGGAAAGGCGTCCAAGCCGATGCCTTGTGCGCTCGAGTTGGGCACTCAAATTGCTGTTAAGCATTTGTTTTTCAATGTCCCAGCGCGGCGGAATTTCCTGAAGTCTGACGCCGTAGAAATGCGTCATGTCATCGATGAATTTCATCGCCTTGCCCTGGCCCATGAGGGAATTCATTTCTCCCTGCATCACAACGACTCAGAATTGTTCAACCTCAAGATTTCGACGCGAAGAAAGCGTGTGGTTGGGGTGTTTGGGAGTAAGTACGACGAGCGCTTGGTGCCCGTGGAAGAAACGACGGATGTTGTTGGAGTCGAGGGTTTTGTGGGCAAGCCAGAATTCGCGCGCCGCACCCGCGGGGAGCAATTCTTGTTTGTGAATCAGCGCTTTATCAAACATCCGCTTTTGCACCGTACCATCATGGATGCTTACGAAGGGCTTTTGCCTCGAGATCAGTATCCGTTGTATGTGTTGTTTCTAACCATTGACCCAGCGAGGCTCGACGTCAACATTCATCCGACCAAGACGGAAATAAAATTTGACGAAGAACGTCACGTGCTTTCGTTGTTGTTGCCGGCCATTCGGCGAGGTCTCGGGAAGTATGCCGTAGCGCCTTCTCTTGACTTTGACCAAGAAACGGGACTGAATATTACCCCGTTGGATCCAACACGAAATGTTCCGGAACCGGCTGTCACGGTAAATGCTGATTACAATCCTTTCCGAAGTTCAGAGCCAGGAGCCACCCCGTCTGCAGTCACGGGCATGCGTCCAAGCACTTCGCTGCGGCCGGGTCGAGGACAGATGGATGCTTGGAAAAAACTTTACGGTGATGCACTGGCCTCGGAACCAATCGAAGTGCGGGATGGTCAGACTGATATGGAATTGGTCTCATCAGATGTTGGCGATGCTGCCACTGCATTGCTCAATGAACAGGCCTTGGATCAGAAGCGATCGGTGTTTCAGTTCCAGCAGCGATACGTAGCGACAAGCACGCGTTCAGGGATTCTGCTCATTGATCAGCACCGTGCTCATCAGCGCGTCTTGTATGAATTGCTTGTTTCTCAGCTTGAAAATGCGACGTCTTCCATTCCCGTTCAAAGGTTACTGTTTCCAGCACTCGTTGAGCTGAATGCCAGTGATCGGCACTTTGTACTGGACTCCAAAGAATGGCTCGAGCGCATGGGACTCCATCTCGAACCTCATGACAACGGTGTTGAAATCACCGGCATGCCCGCCGAAGGGGGAGCGACTCCGACGCTCTTGATTGAAGCTGTCTTGGAGGACGATGGAAACGAGCTGCCGGGGATCTCAAGGGCAGAACGTGTCGCCGCGCAAATGGCGCAAACCATGGCCATTCGTGCGGGAAAGCCACTGAAGGAAGAGGAGATGACGGATTTGTTGGACCGTTTATTTGGTTGTTCTACGCCCGACCGCGACCCATTCGGTCGTCGCGTGATTGTTAACTTTGATGCCAACGACATCGAGCAACGATTCCAATAATGCTACAAAATGCCCCACAGGTTGTCAAAAATCTGATCATCATCAACGTGTTGTTCTTTGTCGCTTCGATGCTGCTCGGGCAAGATCAAGCGGTCACGTGGTTGGCTGGAACGTATCCGGGTTCGCCCTTTTTTCAACCTTGGCAAATCATCACGCATATGTTCATGCACGGAGGATTGGGCCACCTCTTTTTCAACATGTTTGCCTTGTACATGTTTGGCAGTCAATTGGAGCGTCTGTGGGGTCCGCAGCGCTTCTTGAATTACTATATCATCAGTGGACTTGGCGGGTTTTTCTTGCATGAATTTTTCATAGGGTTGGATTTTTACCAGACCTACGGAACATTTTTTCCGGATCGATCTCAACTGGTTCCCAACGGAATGTCTGACATGCAGGCGGTCTACATCTTAGAGGCCACATTTGGAAGAGTGGTTGGTGCTTCGGGAGCAGTATTTGGGATTTTGCTCGCATTTGGATTGTTGTTCCCCAATACGCGGTTGATGTTGCTGTTTCCGCCAATACCAATCAAGGCAAAATACTTTGTCATGGGGTATGGCTTGATCGAGCTGGGGTTAGCACTCGACAACGGTTCTGGTGACAATGTGGCTCATTTTGCTCACTTGGGAGGCATGTTGTTTGGTTACATCTTGCTGAAGCGATGGCAGAAAGAACGCGGAACTTTTTATTGATATGTGGGAGGAGGCCAAAAAGCAATGGAATACGGGTGGAATACTGAACCGCCTGATTCTTTTTAACGTTGGGGTTTTTCTGGTACTAGCAACGCTCCAACTTGCAGGTCGTCTTGGCTTCGGTGAGCTTGGCTTTGATCGTTCCGAAGCGTTTGGTTTGGCCACGTCTTGGGATTTGTCGGTGCTTGCGAGACGTCCATGGACAGTGTTAACCCATATGTTCGTTCATACCGGAGTGTGGCACCTTGCGATGAACCTGCTGTGGCTCCATTGGATGGGTCGGTTATTTGTGATGGAGTTCGGCTCCCGACGATTGCTGAGTATGTACTTCGTTGCAGGACTCGCTGGTTTTTTGCTTTATGCCATTGTACTGAATGTTTTTCCAGGCATGCGTCAAGGCATGTTTGCCTACGGAGCGAGTGCTGCGGTCATGGGAATCATGGCAGCTGTGGCTACGGCCCAACCCAACCGCACGATTACCTTGGTGCTGTTGGGTGCAGTGCCTCTGAAGTATTTGGCCATAGGTTGGGTCGGTCTTGATTATTTTGCCTTGAGCGGTTCGGACAATACAGGGGGGCATTTGGCGCATCTCGGTGGTGCGTTTTTTGGTTATTTCTCTGTTATGGAATCACGAAAAGGACGCGATTGGGTGCGTTGGTTTGAATCCATCCTCGACGCTTTGGTCGGAGTGTGGTCCAGCAGCCGCGATGCGGTCACCCCTATTCAAGGAGGAAACCGCAGGAAATCTAAAACTTCCGGAAGAAAATCAGGTGCTCCGGCTTTCAAATCTGACGCAGACTTTAACGTTGAAAAGAAACAAAAGTCGGCTCAGATGGATGTCATCCTCGACAAAATCTCGAAGCACGGTTACGACCAGCTCACAGCAGAAGAAAAAGAATTCTTGTTCCGTCAATCGAACTCATGAGGCAGCCCAAGGCACCGCGTAGACGACGGCTTTGGTGGTCGATGGTTTTGTTCCTTCCAGGTGTGGTCGGAGTGTTACTTGCCCAGTTTGCCGTGCGCGTATCCCCTGAAATGATTCCGTTTTTGGGCGTGGCTGGTGTGGTCTTTCCGTTGAGTTGGGTGCTTATGACGATTGGAACCGTAGGTGCGTTTAGATCGCGGAGATGGAAATGGGGGATACTGGGCTTGATTGTGTTTGGTTTTTCGTTCCCACAGGCTGAGTCAACATGGGGGTGGGCTCAAACCGGTACTGTCGATTCTGATGGGGATGGAGGGCAGCGTATCAAGGTGATATCTTGGAATGTCAGGCAGTTCAATCGGTTGGCGTGG
>ERZ1047472.3012-NODE-3012-length-11368-cov-4.871740_pt1 | contig 11368 bp, 11 predicted proteins | sample MGYA00383095_ERZ1047472 | MGnify/ENA primary metagenome ERZ1047472 (study PRJEB29581, sample SAMEA5548365) | metagenome | biome: marine; feature: coastal; material: water | depth 1 m | study: Short-term variability in the microbial, nano- and picoplankton...
TATGATGATGCACTAATAAGCATAGTGATTATACTACATCACTGTTGCAGTAAATCAACACTAGTCAATAAAACAACTAAAGCTAAATAGGTTTCACGAAATATCTAAAACTTTTAAACGACTCCTCAATGTATTTCTGTGAATTCCCAAATAATCAGCTGCTTTGGCTTTGTTCCCCCCTGTTAGCCTGAGAGCCTCTATAATTAAAGGTTTTTCAACCCAACTTAGAGCAATATTATAGCTAGAACCACTAATTGAATCAGGGTCTATACTTAATAATCTTCTACAAGCACTCTCCAACAGATCCCTTAAATTTTGATCTTGCTCGACCTTATCAGAGCTTTCAGCATCCTTGATGAATTCCTGAAGAACCATTTCTGCTGTTATCAAATCATCAGAATATAACACAGATAATCGATTCACAAGATTTTCAAGCTCCCTCACATTGCCTGACCAATTATGGCGATGTAAAACATCAAGAGCTTGACTGCTAAATCTTCGACTTTTATTTGAAGAAGCTCTAGTTAAAAAACTTGCTGATAACTCATAAATGTCTCTGTCACGCTCTGACAAAGGTGGAATTCTAATTTCTGCTACATTTATTCTATAAAGCAAATCATCTCTAAATTTACCCTCATTGGCTAATTTTCGTAAATCTTTTCGCGTTGACGAAATTAACCTTGGACGGTTAGCTGGGGGATTCATCTCTGAAGCAGTTAAAACAGCTAATAATTTTTCTTGTTGTTTAAGGGATAATTCTGCAACTTCATCAATATAAATATCACCTCCGTTAACCTTTTGAAGCGTTAATGAAGTATTTTCAAAATCTGTTTCTCTGAAAAAAGGTAATTCTTTTCTAGCACCACCATCATGAAGAAGTTTCGCCACTAAATCCTTTCCAGTACCAACCTCACCCTTAATTAGGACAGGTAGATTCCCAGCAGAAAATCTAGAGATAGCCCGATACACAGGTTGCATGGCGGGGCTACGGCCTATCATAGGTAGTTTACTTAATTCGTGATTAATTTTCTTTATTCTTGGATTTACCGACAAACCAGCTCTCGATATGGCCTGGGTGACTTCATGTAAATCGAAGGGCTTCGGAATATATTCAAAAACTTTGTGCTTTCCTGCTTTGAGAGCAGTATTAACTGTATTATTGGCACTAATTATTATGATCGGAATAGAAGGCCTTTTTTCAGATATTAATGGCAAATAATTAAATATTTCTGTGCCATTCATCATCACATCGGTAAGAATAATATCACCTTGACCTGTAGCAGACCATTTTAAAAGTGTTTCCGCATTATCGGTTGCCTTAACAGTATGACCAGCGCGCGTTAAAGCCTTTGATAATACTAATCGTATACTAGCATCGTCATCAGCTAATAAAATCTCGTATTTCATAATGTCTCTCTATCTGTCAATAAAAGTGAAAAAGTGGTTTTACCTTGCTCTGATTTAAACTCGACAATACCACCATGAGCAGAAGCAATTTTTGCTACAAGCGGGAGACCTAATCCTTGACCTTCTTTTTTACTCGTAACAAAGGGCATAAAAACTTGATCCAAAATATCTTCAGGTATCCCCGAACCATTATCAGTAACACTTATCTCAATAGGAAGGTGCTGCGCAGACCCTTTCCCATCACGCAATTTGCTCACACCACTTCTATATTTAGTTTCCAATATTACTTCTGATGGACACTCGATAGCTTGACATGCTTCAGAAGCATTCTTAATAATATTAAGCATAGCTTGCATAAGAGTATCAGCATCCCCCATAATAGTCGGAAGAGAAGGATCGTATCGCTCGGTAATAATTAACTCAGGGGTTGCGGATTGTATAATTTTTCTGGCACTTTGTAATATTTCATGAATATTAACACGTGTAAAATTCACAGGGTTTGGGTCACCAAGCACCTCTATTTTATCAGCAAGTCTTCCGATGCGGTCAATTTCTGAACTAATTAAATCAATTAAATCATGCGCCTCACTGCCTTCAACATCTTGCTTGAGTAATTGGGTTGCACCTTTAATACCCGCTAATGGATTTTTGAGTTCATGCGCTATTAAGTTTCCCAAACCAGAAACAGATTGTGCATCTGTATGTGAGTATATAGATCGAGAATTTGAAGGCCAGATACTTAAACATACATGAGATCCACTCGGAAATGCTGTTAGATGACATAATTTTTTATCAATTTTATTCAAGTGAAGTGAACAATCTCGAACTATTATTGGAGCTTCAGACCTATAACACCTACTAATAATATCTTTGTTGGATTCATCAAACAGAACTATATCTGTAAGTTTGAAACCAATGAGTTTTGAAGAAGAAACCTTAATCCATTGAAGGGCATTATCATTTACCCATAAAATACAATTATCAACTGGGCTAATTAAAAATAGTGGATAAGGCCAATCATCTTCTAGAAAACTTATATCAAAATTATTACTCATTTGTTATTTCTCTCTAGCTTTTGAAAAGATAACATCAAGCTTATCGTACACTTTTGAGCTTTGAGAAATTCGAACAATCGATGACTTAATTTCACTATCATCAATCAAATTTAAATCATCCACATAACCAATTAAATGCTTTCTAGCAATTTTAACACCCTTTCTTTCGCCATAGAAGTCAATAATGTCGCGATAGTGATCTAAAATAATTTTCTTTTTATCATTAATGTTTAATGGCTTTTGTACAGCTGATCTGTCTACAGCAGAAATTATTTCTTGTAGTTTCCAAGGCGCGCCAATTAGAGCTCTCCCTACCATAACACCAGCAGCACAAGATCTGTCTAATGCTTCGATAGCATCATTAGCATTATTGATATCCCCATTGACAAAAACAGGTATGTCAACAGCTTCTACTGTTTCCTTAACTGCACTCCAATCAGCTTTTCCATCATAAAACTGACATCTTGTTCTTCCATGGACTACTATCATTTTTACTCCTGCCTTTTGAGCTTTGACGGCAAGTGATGGAGCGTTTATATTATCAGTGTTCCAGCCTAATCGCATCTTTAAAGTAACAGGTATATCGACAGAGTTTATAGTAGCGACTATTAATTCCAGTGCATTATCAATATCTTTCATAAGAGCAGATCCAGACATACCAGAGGTAACTTTTCTTGCAGGGCAACCCATATTTATATCTATTAATGCAGCACCAGCTTCCTGAGAAAGTTTAGCAGCCTTAGACATCCAGTTTTTTTCACAGCCAACAAGTTGAATTACAAGGGGGTCTATTTCCCCTCCACCAGCTGCCTTTGCTAAGGTATCCGGCTTACCCATAGCCAACATCTGACCTGCAACCATTTCAGATACTATAAGGCCTGGATTAAACAAATTAACAACTCGCCTGAATGGTAAATCTGTTAATCCAGACATAGGAGCAACAAGAACACGAGATCGTAATTCATACTTGCCAATTTTAGGCATAAAGGTCATTGTTAGTACATACTACAGTAAATATATATGCACAATAATTCATCGCTGCCACAAGAGTACAAATGACAAGAATCGCACAAATAATAGTCGCAGCAGGAAAAGGTGCACGATTAGGTAGCACAATACCCAAACAATATCTCAAATTAGCAGGAAAGCGATTAATAGAACATACGATTTCATCTATGAATTCAACCAACTTAATAGATGAGACTATAATAGTGGTCGCTAAGGAGGATAAATTTATATCTGATATAATTAGTCACTATAAGGATATACGTATTGTCATAGGCGGCGAGACAAGAGCAAAGTCTTCATTAGCAGGATTACTATCTCTTTCAAAAAACCCTCCCGATATCGTGCTTATACATGATGCGGCGCGGCCTTTGTAACCAAATCCACTTTAGTGGATGTTATATCCAATTTAAAAGATAACACAGCAGTTGCACCTGCCCTGGCAGTTGTTGATTCCTTAAAAACGATCGATGGGGTAAAGATTAACAGGAAGTCATTTTTCAGAATTCAAACACCTCAAGGGTTTAATTATAATGAAATAATAGAAGCCTACAATAACTTATCAGAGAATATAACCCCGGATGATGATATTGAGGTGGCTAAATTATCAGGTATCAATATTTGTTATTCGGAAGGCGATCCTAATAATTTTAAAGTCACGTATCCTAAGGATTTTGAAAGAGCAAAAAATATGATTTCACTAGATTATTACATAGCTATAGGAAATGGCTTCGATGTACACAGATTAACAACTGGAGATAAAGTTTGGCTATGCGGTGTACCTATAAAATGCGAATTTAGCCTAATAGGACATTCAGATGCAGATGTCGCCCTCCATGCTTTAACTGACGCTATTTTAGGAACTATAGCCCTCGGCGATATTGGGGACCATTTTCCTCCATCAGACCCTAAGTGGTTGAATGCAAGTTCTAAAGAGTTCTTATTATTTGCAGTTAGTGAATTAGAAAAACGAGGCGGAACATTACAACACTTAGATCTAACAATAATTTGTGAAAATCCCAAAATTAAACCATATCGTCAAAGTATGAGGGAGAAATTATCAGAGCTATGCAAGCTACCAATAAAAAAAATAAGTGTAAAGGCTACAACAACAGAGAAATTAGGCTTTACCGGTAGGAGTGAAGGCATAGCAGCCCAAGCTACAGCAACAGTTAAATTACCCGAATAATTATGAATCAACTAGATACACAAATTAATAAAGAAGCTCAAAAACTTCTATTTATTTTTAACAAAAACAAACTTAGCCTCAGTACAGCCGAAAGCTGTACAGGAGGCCTTATATCTACTGCCATAACATCCTTATCTGGTGCCTCTTCAGTTTATATGGGGGGAATTATAGCATATGACAATGAAGTTAAAAATAAGCTTTTAGGAATACCCTTAAAAATTATAGATAATAATGGAGCCGTCAGTGCAGCTGTAGCAGAAGAAATGTCCCTAAATACAGTTAAGATATTTAAAACTGACTTTGCAATATCGGTTACCGGAGTTGCGGGCCCTAATGGTGGATCAGTAGAAAAGCCTGTTGGTACTGTTTGGGTGGGAATTTCTTATTTAATTGAAAAAAAAATAAAAACTAAATCGAATTTATTTTGCTTTGGACAGAAGAGCAGAGAACATATTAGAAAATTGACTTGTTACGAAGCAATAAAATTGACTAGTTCAATTGCATTAGATATTGATAAAAATTGCAAAGTTTAGCTAAATACCCAAAGCATCAATCTCCTTGATAAAGTCAATCCCACATTTGTCGACTTTATTAAAGAGTTCTGAAGCTCTATTTTCAAAAGCTTTCATTATTACCTCACTATATCTGTTAATTCTTTGTTGAACCAATAAATTCAGAGGGAAAGCTTTAAGGGAGACATCCACTTCAAACAATATTGCTGTAGAACCATCGCTCAAATCGTAAAAAACCCATTTATTTGTAAGTGACTTTAATGCGCCTCCATCACCAGATTTTTTGACAAATATAGTTCTTTTTTTAGGATCTATCACAACTTTAGATTTGAAACACTCCCTAAGTAATTTATAGTTGACAATAGCTTCCGCCTCAAAATTATTAATGTTACTTCTGTTTTTTATTCTAAGGGCAGAAATTAAGTTAATAAAATTCGGATAGTCTTCAACATTTGCAACCAGAGATAAAAGATCATCTGCATCATATTGTAAATGTTTTATAAGCTTTACTGCCGGCATTACTAATGTCTTTTTTTTCTATTCTCCTGCAGTTCTTTAAAATCACTGTCGGCGTGATAAGAAGAGCGTGTCAGTGGAGTGGCTGAAACAAGGAGAAATCCTTTGGCTTTAGCAATAGTTTCATAACCCTTAAATTCTTCAGGAGATACAAATCTGTCCACAGCCACATGCTTTCTGGTGGGCTGAAGGTATTGTCCTATTGTAAGAAAATCAATCCCAGCCGAACGCATATCATCCATAACCTGCATTACCTCCTCCTTTGTTTCACCTAAACCAACCATAATACCTGACTTTGTAAATTGATTAGGGTCTCGTTGCTTTACTTTATCAAGTAATCGAAGTGAATGATAATAACGGGCTCCTGGTCGTATCTTCAAATAGAGCCTAGGCACTGTTTCAAGATTATGATTGAACACATCTGGCTTCGCATCAATAACAGTATCGATGGCACCTTTTTTACGAAGAAAGTCAGGAGTAAGAATCTCAACAGTAGTTTTAGTAGAAACTTCTCTAATTGCTGATATAACTTTTACAAAATGACCTGCACCGCCATCTGCTAAATCATCTCTATCAACAGATGTAATAACAACATGTTGTAAACCCATTTTCTTTACAGCCGCAGCTATTTTATATGGCTCCTGCTCATCTATCTTATTTGGCAGACCTGTAGAAACATTACAGAAAGCACAAGCCCGAGTGCAAACCTCACCTAATATCATAAAAGTAGCATGCGACTTCTCCCAGCACTCACCTATATTAGGGCATGCCGCCTCTTCACAAACGGTAACAAGACCGCTTGATTTTACTATATCACGTGTTTTGGAGTAACCTTGCGATGTAGGTGCTTTAACTCTTATCCAAGAAGGCTTTCTTAGGACCAAAGTATCAGGTTTATTGGCTTTTTCGGGATGTCTGATCCGAGTATTTTTATTAATATTTAATTTAGTAGTCATGATTTTATACAACTTTTTTAGTATTTTAAAATTAATTCAGTTATTAATCAACCATATCAATTTTAAGGGTATTTGTTGTTCCAGGACGTCCGAATGGAATCCCAGCAGTTATTATTATCTTATCTCCAGACTTTAAACCTGCATACAATATAGAAGCTTTTTGTATATGCGGTAGCATTTCATCAAAATTCTTTGGATCTTTCATAATCAAAGGAATTACACCCCAATTTAGACAAATTACTCTTGCCGTTTTGATGGATGGAGTTAACCCGATTATTCTACATGGCGGCCTTTCTCGTGATATTCTTTGTACGGTTGACCCTGTATTGGTATAACCAAATACAGCTTTGCAATTAAGTGTTTCAGACATAACGCAAACGGATTGGGAAATCGCATCTTCAGGTGTGTCAAAATAAGGCAAATCACTGGCTGAGAAATAGTCCCAGAACTCTGGATCGCCCTCCACTGATTTGATTATCCTATCCATAATTGCCACAGCAGTTGCTGGATGACGGCCTACTGCAGTCTCAGCTGATAACATAACAACATCAGCGCCTTGGTAAATTGCTGTGGCCACATCAGAAGCTTCAGCTCGTGTTGGGGTTGGCGAATCAATCATAGATTCAAGCATATGTGTTGCCACTATTACTGGCTTACCAAGTATACGAGCTTTTCTAATTATCTTTCTTTGAACCACCGGCACATCCTCGAGAGGTAACTCTACACCTAAGTCTCCACGTGCAACCATTACACTGTCTGCTTTGTCGAGGATAGAATCTATATCATGAACAGCTGAGGGTTTTTCAATTTTCACAATGATATTGGCTTTATCACCAATAATTTTTCGTGCATCTAGAACATCCTTGGATGTTTGCACGAAAGATAATGCTACATAATCAACACCCTTACTTAATGCGAATGATATATCCACCACATCTTTATCAGTCATTGCAGACATAGGAAGGACAGCATCTATTACATTCACACCTTTTTTATTTTTAAGTGTTCCAGGTACATCAACCTTAACTTTTATTATTAAACCATCATTGTTTTTGACAGTTACCTTAATCTTTCCGTCGTCAAATTTTAAAGTATTCCCAGGTTTTAAGACTTCAAATAACTCCTTATGAGGTATACAAATTACATCACTAGCATCGCTATATTTACTATTTATTATAGTGACCTCTTGTCCAAAAATTAATTCAATTTGTCCGCCTTTGAATTCACCGCAACGCAATTTAGGACCCTGCATGTCAGCTATTATAGCAATTGGCTTACCCATTTCTTTTTCTATATTTCGGATAAAGTCTATTGATCGAGCGTGATCACTATGGTTACCGTGAGAAAAGTTTAAACGAAAAGCATCAACACCAACTTCAGCAAGTAATTTTAACATATCAGGTGAAGAACTTGCAGGCCCTACTGTAGCTAATATTTTTGCAGAACGATGTTTCATGTTGCTATGCTCACACTCAGAATTATTATTGAACTTGGGGTGTATGGTCTAACAGGCATCCGGAGGCAAGATCAATAATCTGCCTAATTGAATGTTAAAATTTGAGTTCAAATTATTTAACTTATCAATTTCTTCAATATCTTGGCAAAGCTTTTTTGTTAATGAATAAATTGTATCACCCTTAACAACTGTATGTATCGTAGCTTTAGTAATATTTGGCCCATAATCCTTTTTTAGTGGTAATAATGAATTTGCTGAGTAATCATAATTTATTTCACCTAAAACTTGTTTATCAGATAAAGTTGATGAATTGTTATTCACTAATGCTGAGTCAGATGTAGAATATAAAGTTTTTACTAAAAGATGCCTGTTATCATCTTTTTTTACCTCATTTAACACTACAGACTCAGTCAAGTCATTACAGTTACTTAATAATTCACCTACTTTGTAACCAGTAACACCTCCTAATCCCGCTCCGACGATAGCTCCAGCCTTACCACTCACTAAATTTTTTGCCGCTACCGAGCCTACCAAGCCGCCAATACTGGCTCCGATAATTTTATTAGATTTTGCAGAATTTCTGCAAGTAGTATTATTTATTGTTTCATTGGACGATAATATCTTAGCTGATTTGTTATCCAACGCGGTATGATGTAAATTCATATCAGATTCCGAATTGAAAACTATCTCATTCTTTGAATGCAAATAGGAAGTTGAATATCTATAATTTGGATTTTCCTGATAAGTTGCACAAGAAACAAAACAAAAAGTGCTTATAAATAGAGTAATAATGCGAAATAACATTCTAAGCCTGTGATAAGTTTGAAAGTATCTTAAAATTAAATTTATAATATATTGTTAATTTATACTTAGAAGTTATCTTTACTCTGGATTTATTAACATTAATTTATTACGGATGTTATGTAATGGCTATAATAGAAAAATCCGTAGAGTATTTTGATCAAAGTAAAAAGTGTATTGGATATATGGTTTATGACGATGCACTTCCTAGAAAGAAGCCATGTGTTTTGATAAACCACGCTTGGAGTGGTTTAGATCAATTTTCTAAAAACAAAGCTTTAGAAATCGCTAATAAAGGTTACATAGGGTTCTGTTTGGACAATTATGGAGATGGTTACCAACCAGCGGCCCTTGAAGATAAACAAAACACAATGCTTCCACTCAAAGAAGACCGCGCAAAACTATTAAAACGTCTGCTAGCAGGCCTTGAGAAGGCTAAGAATTTTGATATTGTTGATAAACAAAATATTGCCACTCTTGGCTTTTGCTTTGGCGGACTTTGCGCGCTAGATATTGCGAGATCTGGTGCAGATATAAAAGCTGCAATCAGTTTTCACGGACTACTGGACGCGCCCAATTTATCCAAAAATAAAATAAAAGCAAAAATATTAGTTGCACATGGTTGGGACGATCCTATGGCAACACCTAATGATGTTATAAAACTGTCCAAAGAACTAACAGAATCGGGTTGTGACTGGCAATTGCATGCATACGGAAAAACAACTCATGCATTTATGGTTCCAGGAGCTGATAGTGGTGATGGTGTTTTAAAACATAATTCCACTAGTGAAAAGAGAGCTTGGTATTCTGCTCTTGATTTAATAAAAACATCCTTCAGTGAAGTGTAATAAATTTGTTGATATGTTTTTTGTGTATCCAATATTGGCTGATTTATGATTATTATTGATAACCAGAAAGAACTTAATTCCTTCTGTAATAAAGCCTCTAAAAAACCTTTTATTTGTATCGATACAGAATTTATGCGTGAGAGCACATTTTTCTCCATACTATGCTTAATTCAGATTGCTACAGATGAAACGGAAGTTGTTATTGATCCCCTAGCAAAAGATATTAACTTAGCACCACTTATCAATATATTATTGGATAGTAATATTACAAAAGTATTTCATGCGGCACGACAAGATATTGAAATATTCTATCACATCTGCGGCGAAGTCCCAAAGAATATTTTCGATACTCAAATAGCCGCGATGGCATTAGGCTTTCGTGAGTCTATTGGTTACAGTTCATTAGTGAAAGGCAGGTTAAATATAAATATTGATAAAGGCGAAAGGTTTACAGATTGGTCTCGAAGACCATTGACCAAAAATCAACTGAAATATGCACTTGCAGATGTAACACACCTAAGGGACCTATACCCTGGGATAGTATACGAATTGAAAGAGAAAAAAAGATTAAGTTGGATAAAAGAAGAAACAAGCCAATTAACCGATAAAAAATTGTATAGCTTTGAACCTGAAAATGCCTGGGAAAGACTTAAGATAAGAAATCCTAAGGTTTCTTATTTAGCAGCATTAAAGGCAGCAGCAGCTTGGAGGGAAAGACGCGCGATAGAAAAAAATATACCAAGACGACGCGTACTAAAAGATGAAATACTATATAATGTAGCACAACAGAAGCCAAAAAATCTTCAAAGCCTTATGAAACTACGAGGTATTCCAAGAGGGTTTGAAAATTCAGAGTCTGCTGAAGATTTAATTAAATTAATAAATACTGCCGTTGCTAATGCAGACATATATGCACCAGATCCACCCAAAGTTAAGCACATGCCTCCAAACTTAGGCCCAACAGTAGAAATGTTAAAAACATTATTAAGGTTAAGAACAGAATATGTAGGTATCGCCCCGAAATTAGTGGCTACAAGCAGTGATATAGTGGATATCGCTGCTTTCGGCGAAAAATCAAAAGCTAAAGCCCTTACTGGATGGCGAAAAGAAATCTATGGAACAGAAGCAATAGATATGCTCAACGGCAAAATAGGACTATGCCTCGAGGGACGTGAAGTCGTTGTTAGAAAAATAAATTGATGAAGCGAGGATTTACTTATTCCCCTCCTAAAAGTCCTGTTTCATATATCTATGTTGATCAAGATATTATTATTGCTGAAAAACCTTGTGGATTATTAAGCGTTCCAGGTAAAACTGAAACTGACTGTATGGAAGCCAGAGTTAGAGCAGATTATCCAGAGTCTTTGATTATACACAGGCTTGATATGGCAACATCAGGACTAATGGTTTTTGCGCACAATAAAAATGCACAAAGGCACATTGGTTTACAATTTGAAAAAAGGTTCATACAGAAAGAGTACCTGGCGAGAGTTTGGGGACTAGTAAAGTTAGTTAAATTTAATATTGACCTGCCAGTTAGAACAGACTGGAAAAATCGTCCTCTTCAAATCGTGTGTTATGAAAAAGGAAAGTCTGCTTTAACTAAAGTTGAAATGATAAGCC
>ERZ1047472.3015-NODE-3015-length-11363-cov-3.967015_pt1 | contig 11363 bp, 8 predicted proteins | sample MGYA00383095_ERZ1047472 | MGnify/ENA primary metagenome ERZ1047472 (study PRJEB29581, sample SAMEA5548365) | metagenome | biome: marine; feature: coastal; material: water | depth 1 m | study: Short-term variability in the microbial, nano- and picoplankton...
AGCCTTTGATAGAGAACCTATTGTAGAAGGAGAAAAAGCTGGTGTCACCTCACTTTTAGGTGCTATGTTAGCAAACGGCACCACTTCGATTTCTAAAGACGATTTTAACGAAGAGATTGACTTTTTAGGCGCACGATTAAACATCGGTTTTGGTGGTGGTTCTGCAAATTCGCTGACAAAATACAGTGATCGTATTTTGGAGTTATTGGCAGATGCAGCTATTAACCCATTGCTTACCGAAGACGAATTTCAAAAAGAAAAAGACAAACTGCTTGAAGGTATCAAGGCAGATGCCAAAAGTGTTGATGCCATCGCAGGTCGAGTTGGTAGTGCATTAGCATATGGTACAGAACATCCTTATGGAGAATTTTTAACTGAAGAAACGGTTAATAAAGTAACTCTTGCGGATGTAAATACCTATTACCAAAAGTACTTCAACCCAAACAATACGTATTTAGTAATCATTGGAGATGTTGATACAAAATCCATTGTAAAACACGTTAAAAAGCAATTTAAAAAATGGGGGAAAGCAGCAGATTTAACAACAGAAATCGTTGAAGCTAATGAAAACCCAAAAGCTCTTGAAATTAATTTTATTGATATGCCCAATGCGGTACAATCAAATATTTCTTTGACAAGCACAGTGAAGTTGAAAATGAGTGATCCAGATTACCATGCGGTTCTTATTGCAAATAAAATTCTTGGTGGTGGATTTAATAGCTACTTAAATATGAACCTCCGTGAAGAGCATGGCTACACCTATGGTGCACGATCATCTGTAGGAACAGATAAGTACGTCTCACGTTTCAGAGCAGGGGCAGCCGTTAGAAATGCGGTTACGGACAGTGCGGTAGTAGAAACTATAAAAGAGATCAAACGCTTTCAAACTGAACCTGTAGAAGCTGATGCCTTGGCAAATGCTAAAGCAAAATATGTAGGCGATTTTGTACTGGCATTAGAAAGACCAAGTACCATTGCACAATATGCAATTAACACAAAAACCAACGAATTACCTGACGATTTTTATGCCACTTATTTAGAAAAAATAAATGCGGTATCGATTGAAGATGTTATGCGAGTGGCCAACCGCTATTTTACAGCTGACAATGCCCGTATAATTGTAGTAGGAAAGGGAAGTGAAGTTATTGAAAACCTTGAAAAAACAGGTATTCCAATCAACTACTTTGACACCTTTGCTAACCCTGTTGAAAAACCTGAATTTTCTAAACCAATTCCTGCAGGCGTTACTGCGGCCTCAGTACTCAGCAGCTACATCACTGCCATTGGAGGTCTAGAGGTAGTCAATGCTGTAAGCTCTGTTATGATTTCTGCCGATGTTAATATTGAAGGTATGCCGTTTAAACCAACAGCAGTCATAAAAAATATGACCCCTAATATGTCATCAATGGAAATGTCTATTGAAGGCATGGGAACAGTGATGAAGCAAAAATTTAATGGTACGGACGGTTACGCCGAACAACAAGGGCGAAAAATGCCAATGTCCGAAGATGAGCTCGCGGAAAAATTAGAAGAAAAAGGCTTATTTCCAGAAACGTATTTAGATGCAAGCACACTTGAACTCGTTAGCTTGACTGCTATTGATGGTGTGGATGTTTATAAAATAAAAGTAAAAGAAGCCTCGTTCCGTTACTATGATGCCGCAACAGGGCTATTGATAAGAGCTGAAAAATCAGAAGAAGCGCAAGGACAACAAATAACCTCTGTTCAAGATTACTCTGATTATAAGGAAGTGAATGGGGTATTATTTCCATTCGTTCAAAAAATAACTTCTGGCCCTCAAGTGATTGGAATGGCTGCAAGCGAGATCGTTGTTAATGAAGGTGTTTCTGTAGACGACTTTAAATAATATAACACTCAATACATTTAAAAACCGAGGCATTAGCTTCGGTTTTTTTTTGTTTTTTTATTGGCTAAATAAATCCCACATAATATAAGCAATGACGCGAATCCTTGATCTAACCCAAAACGTTCGCCATCAAGTAAGCCCCACAGTAGCGCCACTAACGGCATCAAATAGGTCACGGATGACGCAAATACTGGACTTGAAATTTGGATTAAATTATTGAATATAATTTTTGCCATGACTGTACCAAACACAGAAAGAATGGCTACAAATCCTATGGAAGAATATACGGCTTGGTGCTCAAAAGTTTGAGTCGTGAAAAAACCAGAAAACACGAGAACTACAAAAGCAGGTATGAATATTGCTACAAAATTCCCAGTAGCAATAGCAATCGGTTTCACATCTTGAAGGTAATGTTTAATGAGGTTCACATTGAAACCATACATGACGGTTGACAACACCACGAATCCTGCGTATAAGTAATTTTGATCAGGATTGAGTTCCATGCTGTTAAAAATGAGCATGGAGGCTCCAATAAACCCCAGAATTACACCAAATATCTGAAGTTTTGTAGATGTAATTTTAAAAATAGCTAACCCAATTAAAATCGCATTTAGAGGCACTAAAGCATTTAAAATTGAAACCACTCCACTATCGACCTCCGTTTCGGCAAAAGCAAATAAAAAGGCCGGAAAAAAAGTCCCGATAAACCCGGATAAAATAATCCATTTCCACTGCGAATTAAGAACCGTTTTAAGGGATTTATAGCCAATTACAAAAATAAATAGCGACGACAGCACCGTCCGTAAACTCCCGAGCTGTAAAGGCGTCAATCCAACTAAGCCTTTCTTAATTAAAATGAATGAGCTCCCCCAGACAATAGCTAGAGTCAATAGGAATACCCATTTCTTGTAGTCTTGATTCATTTTAACAGTTTATAAATATTTCACAAAATTGAGCAATAAATTAGAATAATACTGAATTATTTCTACATTTGTTTCAAACTCCTAAACTAAATAGTATGAACTTTTTCAAAAGAAACTTAACCGCTGTGTTTTTATTAGCACTTGTTTTATCTTGTAAAAATGAGCCTAAAACAGAAATTATAACAGTCGAAACAACTGTAGAAAAATCGACTCAAAAACTCGATCCAAACGCCACCTATTCCAAAGCAGAATTCAATATTAAAGGGATGACCTGTGAAATGGGATGTGCAAAAACTATTGAAAAGAAACTGGCCCGCATGGAAGGTGTAAAATCTGCAACCGTAGATTTTAAAAACGAATTGGCAATGGTCGAATATGATGTTGCTAAGGCAAATCCATCAAGCATCACCAAAACTGTGACTTCGGTAGCAGACACCTATTCCGTTGATAATATGCAAACTGTTGCGGCCTTTTCAGGATCGAAAAAGGCATGTAAAAAAGTATGCGAAAAAGCATGCTGTACAAATAAACTAAAATCCGACAAAAAAGCCTGTGCTCAAGATTGTGAAAAGAAATGTTGTGCTAAAAAAGCTTAATTTGAATTCATTATCGTTTCTATTTCTTCGACTTCGATAGGAATATTACGCATTAGATTTAATGGTGGGCCTTCTGCTTGAATGACAACGTCGTCTTCAATTCGGATGCCCATTTTTTCTTTAGGGATATAAATTCCTGGCTCCACAGTAAACACCATATTTGCCGTCATCGGCGTGTCGAGTGGTCCAAAATCATGGGTATCTAAACCCATATGATGCGATGTTCCGTGCATGAAATATTTTTTGTAAGCTGGCCATTTTGGATCTTCGTTCTGAACATCTGCTTTATCAATTAGACCTAAACCCAAAAGCTCAGAAGTCATCATTTTTCCAACCTCAACATGATAATCTTTCCAAATAGTTCCCGGCACCAACAATTTTGTGGCTTCATTTTTAACATTTAAAACCGCCTGATAAACCGCTTTTTGGCGTGCCGAGAATTGCCCATTTACGGGAATAGTCCGCGTCATATCACTTGAATAATTCGCGTATTCCGCACCCACATCCATAAGCAACATATCGCCCTCTTTACAGACTTGATTGTTTTCTATATAATGCAACACGCACCCATTGTATCCCGATCCGATGATTGGTGTGTAGGCAAATCCTTTTGAGCGATTTTTAAGAAATTCATGTGCAAACTCTGCCTCGATTTCATATTCCATAACGCCTGGTTTTATAAAAGCCAAAGCTCTTCTAAATCCTTTTTCGGTTATGTCGCAAGCCGTTTGCATCAACGCAATTTCTTCCGGCTCTTTAGTTCCACGAATCGATTCCATGATAGGAAAATTAGGAATTAACTTGTGATTTGGATAAGTAGATTCTAACTGCTTTAAAAACCGATCATTACGCGTTTCCATTTCAACAGCCTGACGGTAATGGTTATTGTTGTTAAAGTAAAAACTTGTCGCTTCTGCCATTAATTTTGGGAAAATCGCATCAAATTCACTCAACCAACATACCGTTTCAACTCCTGTAGCAGCAGTTGCCTGCGCTTTAGAAAGTTTTGCACCTTCCCAAACCGCAATGTGATCGTTGGTTTCTTTAACAAATAAAATTTCTCGGTATGCAGCGTTTGTTGCACTAGGAAATATAATTAGAATACTTTCTTCTTGATCTACTCCACTGAGGTAAAATATATTGCGGTGTTGCTCAAATGGCAATGTACTATCCGCACCCGTAGAAAACACATCGTTTGAATTAAAAACAGCAATAGATCTAGGCTCCATTTGTTGCGAAAACTTCAACCTGTTTTTTATAAATAATTGAGGACTGATCGGCAGGTATTTCATGTGTTTATATATTTAATCCAAAAATATATAAATTTAATTGATAGGTTTATATTAAAATGTTAAAATCCTTCTGGGTATTTAAGTTATTTAAAATAAGTCTAAATAATAAAAATAACACGAATGTTATTGTCTAAAACGTTATCGTGAATTACCTTTGCAGGGTTAAAAAACAACATCTAATTATGATTGGATTATTAAAATCTTCAATAGGGAAAAAGATTGCTATGGCGCTCTCAGCATTTTTTCTCATGTTTTTCCTTTTACAACATTTTGCCATAAATATTCTATCTATTATCAACCCCGACACATTTAACGAAGTTTCTCACTTTATGGGAACAAATCCGTTGGTACAATTTGTACTGCAACCTGTTCTTATTTTTGGTGTGGTCTTTCATTTTGTGATGGGATTTGTTTTAGAATACAAAAACTACAGGTCGAGATCGGTGAGTTATGCCAAAAACAATGGCAACGCCAACTCCTCTTGGATGAGTAGAAATATGATTTATAGCGGATTTGCTATTTTAGCATTCGTTGCGCTTCATTTTATTGATTTCTGGTTTCCAGAACTCAATACCAAATATATTATTGGTGATATGAGTGGTTTGCATAATGGCGAATTTAGATATTACCATGAATTGGTTGAGAAATTTCACAACCCACTCAGAGTAGGTGCTTACTCCGTCGCTTTTATATTTCTGGCATTACACCTGTTACACGGATTTAATTCTGCGTTTCAATCGGTTGGAGCTAACAACAAATACACCAAATCACTTAAAGGTTTTGGGAAAGCATATGCTATACTGATTCCTTTAGGATTCATTTTCATTGCACTTTTCCACTATTTTAATCATACACACTAAAACATAGTATTATGGCTTTAGATTCAAAAATACCCGAAGGTCCTTTAGCAGATAAGTGGACTAATCATAAAAACAATATTAACCTTGTAAATCCTGCCAACAAACGTCATATCGACGTGATTATTGTTGGAACTGGGCTTGCTGGTGGATCGGCTGCAGCGACACTCGCTGAACTTGGCTACAACGTGAAAGCGTTTTGTTTCCAAGATTCTCCGCGTCGTGCACACTCTATTGCAGCTCAAGGTGGAATTAATGCTGCAAAAAATTATCAAGGTGATGGCGACTCTACATACCGTTTATTTTATGATACCGTAAAAGGTGGAGATTACCGTTCGCGGGAAGCAAACGTACACCGTTTAGCAGAAGTGTCAACCAATATTATTGATCAATGCGTTGCGCAAGGTGTGCCTTTTGCAAGAGATTATGGAGGACTATTAGATAACCGTTCATTTGGAGGCGTTTTAGTTTCCAGGACGTTTTATGCCAAAGGGCAAACGGGTCAACAGCTTTTACTTGGAGCCTACTCCGCTATGAACCGTCAAATTGGACGTGGAAAAATTAAAATGTATAACCGTCACGAAATGTTAGATGTCGTTGTCGTAGATGGAAAAGCCCGTGGAATTATCACTAGAAACTTAGTTACTGGAGAAATTGAACGCCACTCAGGACATGCAGTAGTTTTAGGAACTGGAGGTTATGGGAATGTATTTTACCTTTCTACAAATGCGATGGGTAGTAATGTAACAGCAGCATGGAAAGCACACAAACGTGGTGCTTACTTTGCAAATCCTTGTTACACACAAATTCACCCAACGTGTATTCCTGTTTCAGGAGATCACCAATCAAAATTAACCCTGATGTCTGAATCCTTAAGAAACGACGGACGTATATGGGTACCAAAAAATATTGAAGACGCTAAAGCGATTCAAAATCGCGATTTAAAACCAACAGATCTCGCCGAAGATCAACGCGATTATTTCTTAGAACGCCGTTATCCAGCTTTTGGAAATTTAGTACCAAGAGATGTGGCATCACGAGCTGCTAAAGAGCGTTGTGACGAAGGCTTTGGCGTAAATAAAACAGGTGAAGCAGTCTTTTTAGACTTTGCTTCTGCTATTGTTAGATATGGTAAAGAACAAGCACACATCAAAGGCTTAAATGAAGAAGATGCAGAACTTGTTCAAACCCTAGGAAAAGAGCTTGTCAAAAGCAAATACGGTAACTTGTTCCAAATGTATGAAAAGATTGTAGATGAAAACCCATACGAAACACCTATGATGATTTATCCAGCGGTACATTATACAATGGGCGGTGTTTGGGTTGATTATAACCTACAAACCACTATCCCTGGTCTCTATGCCATTGGAGAAGCCAATTTCTCTGAGCATGGTGCTAACCGTTTAGGTGCATCCGCATTGATGCAAGGCTTAGCAGATGGTTATTTTGTATTACCATACACTATTGGAAACTATTTATCAGATGACATTAGAACTGGCCCTATTCCAACGGACACTAAAGAGTTTGAAGAAGCAGAGGCTAAAGTAACTTCTGAAATTAATCATTTCATCAACAACAAAGGGACTAAGCCTGTGGATTATTTCCATAAACGTCTTGGAAAAATCATGTGGGAAAAATGTGGAATGGCTCGTAATGAAAAAGAATTAAAAGAAGCTATTGAAGACATCTCTGCTCTTCGAGATGAGTTTTATAAGGATGTTCTTGTGCCAGGTTCGGCTGATGAATTCAATGAAGAATTAGCTAAGGCAGGAAGAGTTGCAGATTTCTTAGAATTAGGAGAATTATTTGCCAAAGATGCCTTAGTACGTGAAGAATCTGCTGGTGGTCATTTTAGAGAGGAATATCAAACACCGGATGGAGAAGCACAACGCCGAAAAGAATTTCAGTTTGTATCTGCATGGGAATACAAAGGCGCACCAAAAGATGCTGAACTACACAAAGAAGCATTAGTATACGAAAATATTGAAGTTAAAGAACGCTCATACAAATAAGCACTGCTATGAATTTAACATTACAAATATGGCGACAAGAAAACGCCAAAGCTGAAGGAAAAATTGTAGAATACCCAATTCAGGATATTTCTCCTGACATGTCATTTCTTGAAATGCTGGACGTCCTAAACCGACAATTGATCACTATGGGAGATACTCCTGTGGCGTTTGATCATGATTGTAGAGAAGGCATTTGCGGTTCATGTTCACTGTATATTAATGGGGAAGCACACGGACCAGACCGACTCGTGACCACTTGTCAATTACATATGCGTAAATTTAAAGATGGTGATACCATTTTTATTGAACCTTTTAGAGCAAATGCATTTCCAGTCATAAAAGATTTAATTGTAGACCGCTCAGCATTTGATAGAGTTCAGCACGCAGGAGGGTTTATTTCTGTAAATACTTCTGGAAACACACAAGATGGAAATTCAATTCCAATTTCAAAACACGACGCAGACGAAGCCATGGACGCTGCGACTTGTATTGGATGTGGTGCCTGTGTTGCTACATGTAAAAACTCATCAGCCATGTTGTTCGTAGGCGCTAAAGTATCACAATACGCCTTATTACCACAAGGTCAAATTGAAGCTACAGATCGTGTTCAAAATATGGTAGCACAAATGGATTTAGAAGGATTTGGAAATTGTACAAATACCGGTGCTTGTGAGGTGGAATGTCCTAAAGGTATTTCTTTGGAGAACATTGCGCGGATGAATCGCGAATTAATGAAAGCAAGCTTAAAGTCTTAATTTTCTAAGATAAATTCTTCAATAGTATCCCATCCAGCTCGAACCTCAACTAATTTTGAGGCATAACTCACCCGTTCAGGTTGAATTTTTGCGAGGAAATTGCCAGAGTCATAGATTCCATTGGCATTGGTGTCAAAAATAACTCTTAAAGAATACATTCCGGGTGTCACGTCCCTAAAATCAACTTGCGACATCTCTTCAGCCACTAACGACTCGACCACTTCACCCTTATCCGTAGTCAACTGCACAATTAATGGATAGACTCCATTACGAATCTCAACGCGAACAGCGCCATAAGACTCCTGTAGTTTCGTGTTCGCTGTAAAGTTTAAGGTGTCATTTTTAGCGCCATAAAAGTCAGTAAAAGCACCTGGAAGCAACTGAATGTTGTAATTGTTTTTCTCTGTTTTTTCAAACTCTAATTCAACAATAGAATTAAACTCATCAATCTTTATTGAAGTTTCTAAAGCTAATGAATCTTTATCTAGAACCTGTACTTTGGTGGCATCTAAAGATTCTAAAGGAATTGAAGTGCTCAGCCTAAAAGACTCTTGCAGTTTTAATGTCGAAGCCATGGCGTTAAACACTAATGAATCTGCTTTGAAATCTTTAATTCTAACCACAACAGTATCTATAAACTTGGCATTAGTAACTTCAAAAACTAAGGAATCAACTTCTAGTTTTGGGCGATACCAATAGTTGAGCGTATCTTTTTCAGCCTCTTTGGTTAGGGTTGACGTAAAGTCTTCAGGTGCATCTGAAAGAAGTTTAATGTCCATTTTTTCGCCATCGCCCTCATATCCAAAAGCAAGTTTTGAATTGGAAACCTGTCGTGCCCGTTTAAATTTATAGTCAACAGCCTCTTTAAACATCTTTAAAACATAAGCCGTATCAGAGGGAACGGTTATGTGAGTCTTTCTGTATCCAATTTTATCTGTTTTTTGTTGAAACGTATAATTTGGATTTTCTTCTTTAAGAGCTGCCAAAAGATAGGTGCCGTCCTTAATGTTTTCTAAATTAAACCCCGAAACACTATCTGTTACAGCTATATATTTTGGTTTTTCCTTATAAATTATGGAGTCTGAAAAAGTTGAATCTACCTCATATAATACAACCGACACACGCTTGTCAACCTCTTTGTTTAGAGCCTCCATAACAAGCCCTGAAACGGAGAGCGAATCAATAAAATTCCCCGTAGAGAACACGTATTTATAGAACGAAAATAAATTGCCTTCATTATTATCAGCAATACTTTCACCAAAATTAAAGGCATAAGTAGTATTAGGTTGAAGTGTGTCTTTGATTTTAATTTTAATAAACTTACTAGCAGTGCCAACGGGTGTAATTTCTGGTTCTGGATCCATAAATGGCGAAATGATAAGATGTTTTTGTAAATCTTTCATTTTTATGTATTCATCAAAGTAGATTAGGATTTCTTTTGAATCAAAATTGAGCGAAAAATTCTCGGGTATTGATTTTATAATAACTGGAGGTGTTTCATCTTTTGGTCCACCAGAAGCTGTACCTCGATTTGCACATTGAGAGAAAATCAAACTTACTACAACTAAAAACCCTAAGTTAGCGACCTTTTTAAGCATGAATATTACATTTTGCGCAAAGTAACAACATATTTTAAAACTAACGAAAAATGGAATGCGTAATTGCAATCGTTGCCATACTTAAACGACTATTGGATGTAGCTGTCAAAGCAAGCGCACAGGCCTCAATAGTTGCACCTGTTGTAATGACATCATCTACTAAAAGAACGTGTTTATAATCAATTGCCGATCTGTTTTTTACATAAAAACTATGTGCAACAGATTCATACCGTGCGGTTCTAGACTGAAAAACTTGAGTTTTAGTATTTACTGATTTTAGCAACACATCATCTCTATAGACAACGCCTAATACTTGGGCTAGCTGTTGAGCAAAAAGTGCAACTTGGTTATACCCTCTTTGTTTTAGTTTCTTAGAGTGAATAGGAACTGGAATTACGATATCGATGCCCTTAAAAAAAGAAGATTCAAGTAATTCTGCCCCTAACCAGTTTCCAAAAACACGACCTAACTCTTCTTTACCTCTATATTTCAAGTTATGAAGAAGTTGCTGAACGCGGCCATATTTATAAAAATAAAACAATGCCGTAGCAGCTTGAAGTTGGATCCTTCCGTAAAAAATTTTTGTGATAGCTTCAGGACGTTCAAAATGATAATTAGTTAACGGCAGCTCGTGACGACAGCGCACACAGATATGCTTTTCATTGTCAAATAAAAGTGAATCACAGGCTTGACAAGTTTGTGGAAAAAGCAGATTCAGAAGTGTTTGACGCATAAAAAGTAGGTTTAAGAGGGATTTAAAATTAAAATAATATTTGATATTTCTCCCTAAGTTTAACTATAATTTGAAAGTGTTTTCTATTTTTGTCACATGACAAATCAAGGGGACAGTTTTAAGAAGGTTATTTCACATGCAAAAGAATACGGATTTGTGTTTCAAAGTAGTGAAATTTACGACGGGCTTAGTGCAATTTATGACTATGCACAAAATGGTGTAGAGTTAAAGAAAAATATTCGTGACTATTGGTGGAAAGCCATGGTTCAAATGAATGAAAACATTGTGGGTTTAGACGCTGCTATTTTTATGCACCCTACAACTTGGAAAGCATCAGGACATGTCGATGCTTTTAATGACCCATTGATTGATAATAAGGATTCCAAAAAACGATACAGAGCCGATGTTTTAGTTGAAGATTATTGCGCTAAAATTGAAGGTAAAATTGAGAAAGAAATCAAAAAAGCTGAAAAGCGTTTTGGAGCTAGTTTTGATAAAAACGAATTTATATCTACAAACGGCAGAGTTGTTGGCTATCAAACAAAAATAAACAGCATTTTATCACGATTGGCAAAATCTTTAGAACACGAAGATTTAGCTGATGTGAAGTTACTTATTGAAGAACTAGGAATCGCAGACCCCTTAACTGGGAGTAAAAACTGGACAGATGTAAAACAATTCAACCTCATGTTTGGCACCAAGCTAGGGGCTTCTGCTGAAACGGCGATGG
>ERZ1047472.3020-NODE-3020-length-11347-cov-3.927294_pt1 | contig 11347 bp, 10 predicted proteins | sample MGYA00383095_ERZ1047472 | MGnify/ENA primary metagenome ERZ1047472 (study PRJEB29581, sample SAMEA5548365) | metagenome | biome: marine; feature: coastal; material: water | depth 1 m | study: Short-term variability in the microbial, nano- and picoplankton...
TGTGTTAGTTTCAAAAACATCTATAGTTTCAAAAGACTTAGATAAAAACATGCTATCAACCCCAATTCCACCTGTAAAATCGACCAAAGTATTCCCTGACAAAAGCCTGGCTTTGTATGATGCTACTTCCTGAGAAGTACTTTGTTCATATGCTCGTATTTCTAAAGCAAGCATATGCTCTATAAACAGTGGCAGTTTAGACTTTGCCTTTTTATACAACTTAATAAGCTGAAGAACCTCTCCAAGATTAAAATCTACTTTTCCAGCAAATTGTAATGCCAACTCAGATACTCTTCCATTCATATGTTTATGAATGAAACTCGTCGCTTCCGAATTGTTTAATACATCAATAATGGCTTTACTTTGCACTAGAAATAAAGTTAGGTTCGTTATATACCCAGACGATCACAATAATAGAGTACAATCATGAACACCAAAAAAATCTTTTCAATATTCATCGTAGCATTATTTATTACTGCATTGTTTTCCTCTTGTAGATCTAGAGATGCTTGTCCCGGAGTTAGTCAAATTTCAGATAAGACTCCTGTTGAAGTAGCAAGTTAATACTGATATGTGGCAATATAGCCAAGAAGTTAATCTGAATGAATTGCTCGAAAGCAATGATGCCGCTATTATATTTAAACACAGTAATAGCTGTTCCATCAGTAGCATGGCATTAAGCCGAACACTAAAGGCTCAAGAGGAAATTGAAAGTAAGGCAGCAGTATATCTGATAGACGTAAAGGCAAACAGAAATCTCTCATTAGAAGTAGCCGACCACCTAGGTGTCAGACATGAATCTCCGCAAATTATAATTATTCAGGATGGTAAAGTTGTCTATGATGCGTCTCATTTTAACATCAACCCACAAACCATTCTATCTTATTTGTAAGTAAATTTTATTGCTTGCTCTAGGTCCTGATGTAGACTTTTCGCAACTGGACAATTCAGCCCAGTTCTTTCCATTATAACTCTTTGTTTTTCTGTCCATTTTTCTGACACAACCATCTCTACTTCAATCTTAGAAATCCTTCTAGGATCACTGCTCATAACTTTTAATACATGAGCGGAGACTTGTTTGAAGGGTATGCTATCCTGTTCTGCTTTTATCCCCATTACCGTAATCATACAACTTGCTAAAGCTGTTGCTACAAGATCTGTTGGTGAAAAAGTCTCCCCTTTTCCGTTATTATCTAAAGGGGCATCTGTAGATATCGAAGTTCCAGATTTTAAATGATTACAACTTGTACTTAAATCACCGGTATACTGTATGTTAGATGTCATTTCCATTCTTTACTGTGGCAATTTATAAATATTTCCAATACTTTTACCTTGTGTTTCAAAGACAGGCAATAAGTAGGGTTTTCCAAATTCATAGAATTGGATTAGTCCTGATTGCGTTAGTTTCAACGTGTCCTACTTTTGCTCAATCCAATAGCTTTAACAGAAGTAGTGTTGGAATTTTGGCCAGCACAAATGGTCTCGGGTTTTGTGGTAGGACTATCATAGGTGAAGAAAAGGAAACCAATAACCACAGTTTAAGAATAGGATTACAAATGCTCAGACACCATAATGAGGCTAAAGTTCAAAACACCAATTATACTGCTCCTAAACCTTACGTTTTTGAAAAGATCAATAGTGGAGCTACAGCTCGAATAGGATATGGATTTAGAAATACATTTTCCAATAGAGCTGTCGAAAAACCATTACTTTCTTTAGTTTTTGCTGGGGGGCCAAACATCGGATTCTTAAAGCCGTACTATGTGCGATTTGAAAATCCAGACGACGATCAAAACAATATCTTAATTGTACAACAAGACGAAAGAACACGAAAGTATCAAGGGAACATCACAGGGCCCGCAAATTGGACAAGGGGATTAAATGAAATACAAACACAGATGGGAATACACACCTCCATCAGTTTAGACATAGAATGGATACATTCTTACAGCTTCAAGAGTTGGGAAATTGGTTGTCAAATGGACTATTTGTTCAATGATTTTAAAATATTAAATAATCGTTCTTCTAAAAGCTTTGTAGGTCTTTTCACTCACTACTCATTTGGGAATAATTAAGAATGAAGAAGTCGTTTGTTAAGTAGAATCCTTGGTTGCTGAACTAATACTTGATAGTGTTAAATCAAAAACTAAATTTGTGTGTTTTAAAAATCTAGATGTTAAAGAATTATCATGAATAAAAAATTATTACTCACACTTTCAGCATTTTCACTTCTGCTGCTGGGTTCATTTGCTTTTATCAGCTTAAATGAAGACCGAGTATACACACCGCGTGTAACTGAAGTAAAAGGTGCATCAGGTTACGCACAGTACCTAGCTACTGTAAGAGGGAATGAGCATACTGGAACAGTTGCTCAGGAGGACGTATTAGCAGTCTTGGATGAAATAAAGGAACAAAGTAGTCTTAAGCAAAAGGTAGATTGGCCCTTGAAATGGGAGTTTAAAGGACCAGATAACTTTGGTGGTAGGACTAGATGTCTTGTAATCGATAAAGATGACCCAAATGTGATGTATACTGGAGGTGTTTCCGGAGCGGCATTTAAAACCACGAACAAAGGAGCTTCTTGGAGACCCTTGACCATAAATGATGACAATTTTGGTATCGTAAGTATGGTTCAAGCTTCAGATGGAAGTATTATCTACGGTACTGGAGAAGGTAGTTATGTAGGTGTAACTGGTGGCGAAAATGGGACACCTGGCTTTAATGGTTTTGGAATGTTTAAATCTACGGATGGAGAGACATTTGCCCCTATTGCTGGTTCTACTGGTTTCGGTAACATAAATGTTATGGAAAGACACCCAGTAAGTGGTGACTTGTATGCTGGCACTTCAGGAGGTTTAAGAAGAAGTACTGACAATGGAGAATCTTGGGACTTAATAAGACCAGGAAATTGTAGAGATGTTAAATTCAACAAAGATGGGATTACGCTCGCTTATATCGGTGGTGTAATTTATAGGTCTACTGACGCTACTACAGCAAACTCATATGAGATACTAACAGCTCTTGGTGGCAGTTCTAGATCTGGAATAGCTTGGTCAGATTCAGATCCAGATTTCTGTTATGTGGTTTCGGTTGCGAGTATCACCTTTGAAGGTCAAACATATAACAGTGCCTTGTCGGGACTTTGGAAGTCATCAGATGCAGGAGTCACTTGGACTAAAGAAGTAAATCAAATTAGTAAATTCTTTCCACCATTCACCATTATTGGGTTACAATCACAAGGAACGTATAACCTTGCTATCGCTGTTCATCCAAAAGATAAAGACAGAGTATTTATTGGAGGAATAGACTTTGCAGAATGGACCGCTGATGTAGGCCCTAAGATTGTGGGTAATAGATTTGATTCTCCGACAAATCCTTTCGGAATACACTCAGATAAGCATTATATCACGTTTGATAATTCTGGAGATGTGCCAATTATGTACATCTGTAATGATGGTGGTATTTCAAAAACAACAAATGATGAATTGACTAACTATACAGATATTAGTAGAGGCCTCATCACAACTCAGTTCTATGGTATAGCAGCCGATATAAATGGAAAAGTGCTAGGAGGGACACAAGATCAAAGTACTATGTACCTAGAAAATGAGTCATTCCCAAGAAAAAGAGCACGTACTGTTTTAGGTGGTGATGGATTTCATTGTGAAATATCACAATTCGACTCTGAAATTATGTTTGCAGAAAGTCAGTATGGAAATCTGAGACGATCTGTTAATGGCGGTGACGATATGCTATCCATTTGGGATAATAGAATTAGCTCTTCATTTGCATCATCAAATAGACCTACAGGATACTTTAGTAACGCTTTCGACCTATGGGAAAATCCCAACGTAGTTGATAGCGTAACTACTAGAGGAGCGAATGAAGGTGATGAAATCCTGGTAGATGGTAGAATATACTTCGCAACAAATAATGGAGTATGGATGTGTAAGAATGCTTTCGGTGAGCGATTTAATCCTGTAAGTCCTGATGATACATCAATGGTCAGATGGTTTAGAGTTTCCACTGTTAGAAGTGTACATAGCCTTGAAACAACTTTAGATGGTAATTCTCTGTTTATCACAACAACAAACGGAAACGTTTTCAGAATAGATAGTTTGTTAACTGCTCAGTTTGATACTTTAACACTTCCGGATGCAAATCAAATATCTCCTACTTTAAGACAAACTGAAATTACAGACGGCTTAAGTGTAGGATCTAGGACAGTAACCTCTGTTGCTATAGATGCAAATGATCCAAACAGAGTAGTAGCAACTGTAGGAAATTATAATAATACAAACTACGTATACATCACAGAAAATGCACTAGACGTTGCTCCAACATGGAGAAGTATCCAGGGTAATTTACCAAGGTTTCCTGTTTACCACGCTGTGATAAGCTCTGATGATCCTGACGTAATCATTCTAGGAACTGAGTTTGGAGTATGGGCCACAAGTAATGGTTCATCCGCTACTCCGACTTGGGCAGAATCATTAGAGGGGGTAAACTCAGATGAGCCTCTACCAAGATGTCCAGTATTTGACGTGGTTCAGGTAAAAAGTAAAACCTGGTCTGGCCCTTCAATATATGCAGGTACTCACGGAATGGGTATATGGGAAAGTACATCTCTTTTGACCAATGTTCGAGAAGAACCTACTGCTACAGTTGACAAGAAGATAGGTATGGTTGCTTATCCTAATCCAGCAAAAGATGTAGTGCGTTTAAACACAGATATTAAAGGTGACTACACTTTAACAGTATATAACATGAGTGGCCAGCAAGTACTTAATACTACAGGAGCTAATAATGGAACCATTTCAATTTCCGTTGAAAGTCTAGTTAATGGAAATTACTTTGTAGAAGTAATAGGTAGAGATGCCAAAGCTGTATCAAAACTTATTGTTCAACACTAAAATTATTAGAATAAGATTTAGAAACCTTAACCTTGTGTTAGGGTTTTTTTATGTCTAAATATATTTATAGAGCATTATCCTTTTTCTGGGACATTCCTATAGAAAAACTGTCTTCTGGAAGAAATGAGTACTTGGAGCTAGTCTGGAGCCAAGGCAAAAAAGTACTTAATACAAAAAATGCAAACTACTCTTTTGGGACCGATTCGGAAGTGTTCGAAGCAGCATTTAATGAAATTACTTCTAAAATAAATAAAACAAGAAACTTGCTTATACTAGGTTTCGCTTGCGGCGGAATATTAAAAGTACTCGAAGACAAATTCAATTTTATAGGCAAGGTAAAAGGGATTGAATTCGATGATAAGATAATAGATCTTTACAACAGGTACTTTAAATCACATGTCAGAAGTCAATTAAACATCGCAATTCAAGATGCAAATACTTATGTAAACCAAAGTCAAGAAAAATATGATCTTATCTTGGTAGATCTATTCTTAGACTTGAAAGTAGCACCTTGTGTTTATACTCCTGAGTTCTTAAATGGAGCCATTAAACTCTTAAATCCAACAGGCACAATCGTTATCAATGTCATCGCACTTAATTCAGAAGACCAATACTTGATAGGAGATCTAATGGTGACTTTATCCTTAATACTAAAGCAAGTACAAAAAATTGATGTCAATGACCTTAATTCAGTTGTAATTGGGATAAAATAAGCCAATTTGACATTATATCTGCTGGAAAAATTCAATATAATGACTTTTTGTCTCATATATCTAGACGGAATAGAACTTGAATCTAGTATCAGCAAATAAGAAATACAAAATGATTACAAAAACACACCCAACATTGATTTCAGACGTTTTAGCCAGCAACTTTGGTGAAGTTGTAAACGAGTTCTTTGCTCAAGACAGGAGCTTAAGGTCAAATCCATTATTACCTGCTATTGACTTTATTGAAAAAGATAAATCTTACCTCCTCAGAGCATCATTACCAGGTCTCAATAAAAAAGATATAGAAATTAAGCTCGATGGAAATCGTCTTACTCTGAATGCTGAAAGGAAGCCTGTAAAATCAGAAGATGAGAAAAAGCATATACAAGAAATAAGATTTGGTCACTACTCTCGTACCGTAAAGCTTCCAAGAAATGCGGATGTCTCTAAAATAAAAGCAGAATATGAAAACGGTCTACTTAATCTAACTATTGAAAAGAAAAAGGAAGACCAGCCCAAGGTGATTGAAATTAAATAAAGATTTACATTAATAAACATCATTAAGCGAAGGGCCCTAGGGGTCTTTCGCTTATTTTTTTAATAGATTTCCTATGCCAGTTCTTTCAGCTACTATTTTGTATTCCTTTGGCTCTGTATCATAGATGACGTTCCCAGAATTGTAAATCTTCACATAGATGCCATCAGAAGCATTCACGTAAGTATCAAATGGAGTATGCGTATCTAAAATAACCTCCTCAGCAACTAAACTACTAGCCTCAAGTTCGGAAATCTCTTCGATGTTTCCTCGAAGTATAGAAAGCTCACCTTCTAAATAAGTAGAAGCAGAATTACTTGATTCTACGAGAATACTATTTCCTTTTAAGCGTAAAAAATTGTCCGAAAGTGCTGAATTATTTAAAGTAAGATCAGAAATCATAATAGTATCTGGTATATCTATACTAGCAATAGATTCGATTGTTATCTCAATAAGTTGATTGATATAAAGTACTCCTGTAATAGAGTAATCGTAGTTTCTTACAAAATTACAGGTATTATCATTGACTAGGCTTAACTTACCATTGTTTACATCCGAAGATATCTGTTTTATTAGCCCTTCTGGAGCTGTCAACTGAAGCTTTCCTGCTTTTGTGCTGTCTTGCAGTATTACTAAATGAATTCTGTCATTTACTAATAACTTGTCAAAATCTGATGCCAGCTGCCTCGTAATATTGACTTGATCACCTAGAGCAGTAAAACAATCATCTCTTTGTTGCTTAGAACAGGCAACAATACAAAGGATTGATATACAATAAACTAAACCTTTCATAATGTATATCCCACTCCTATTTCAAAAAAATCAGCAACACCTTCGTGAAATCTAAGAGTACCTTGTAATCCTATAGACTCCGTTGTGTGATAAACAACTCCTACACGTTGATTTATAACAGATTTCAAAGTACTTGGCTGATAAATATATGCTCCTAATTCCGCTAAGACATCAACTTGACTAAATCTCCATTGATACCCTGCAGCGATTGCAACTTCTGATTGCTCAGCAATTCCAATTTTAGCTAAGTCTATTTGATTATCTTGAGAGTAGGCATACGTTTTATCCAAAGTATAATCCACTCCCAACCTCCAAGCACTAACAGCACTTCTATTCCATATTCCTCTTAGTTGTAATCCATAGTTAGTGAAATCAATTGGACTTGCCAGATTCACTTGTTTCCGACCATAAAAAAGCGTTGCCGTCCAATTTAAACTCTTCTGGTTCTGAGTAAGTGTTTTAGTACTTTGTTCCTCCATATTTGGTAGCCCAAAACCGTATCTTATACTTATAGAAGGTATATTATAGCCTAGATTAGGGACTTTATAGGCAGCATTGGAGTAATGAGAAATTGATAACCCATATTCTAAATAGTTAATACCAGACCCTATTGGTGAATGAGCCAAAACCCCAAATTGCATGCTTCCATTTAAGTGACTTCCTATAGCTTGGTTTCGTTTATTCTCTACCAAGTCAAAAGTTTTAGTTAGATACCCTAAACCTCCAGCCATTGTAAAATACAAATCAGATTTAGATCCAGAAGCCAAGGCTAATTTTACAGATGCTAGACCACCAATAGCATGTCCAGTTATCTCTTTTCCTAAATTATAGTAAAGTACACTGAACCCTATGATAGGTTTACAATAGTGCGATCCCCAGGCCGTATTTGCTTGGTCAATTTCATAATCCATTTGCAACCCATAGTTGTGAGCAGATAGATTTTTTATGTCTGCTCTATGTGCTAATAAAAACCCTGGCATATAGCGACCAGACACCCACCTTTGGTTCTGAGCAAACACCCCTAAAATAAGACAGATTAAACCTATTGATAAACAGGACCTCATTATCAGCTAGTCCATCTTTTTCTCCTGTAGAAAGCATTGATTAGTCCAAACAGAACAACTAAAAGAATTGGAACAATCATATTCAAAGATTGCCAAAATAGTCTTTCAGTTTTCACACGAGCCTTATCGAGTAAACGAAGCTCTACTTCCCTATTCCTGACTTCTATTAAGTTGTTTTGATCACATAGATAATCAACGCAATTGACAAAAAACTTCTTATTTGCGAACTCGACATTGGTTCCAAAATGACTTGACCCATATTTATCGTAGCCTAATGGTAATACCTCTCCAGAACTTAGTACCTGATTTCGGATTAAATCTCCATCACCAATCACTATCATAGCGTTAGATTTAATACTTTCTACAAATGGTATGTCAAATGCTCTTTTGACTCCATCTCTAAACCTAAAAGGACTTGAAAACTTACCTTCTACCAGAACTGCTCCTATCTGATTCCCTTTTCTAAAGTTAGACGGATCATTTTTTACTTTTAATAAGTCTAGCGAAATCAAAACGGGGTTGTGTGCAAGCCTGGACTGCGATGAAGAACGAAGTAATACCGTTTTCTTAAGTGTTTTTCTTGCCGTAGTATCTAATGAACTACTATACCTACCCCAGACATTTTCTAGGTTCTTTGAAACTGGATTATCATCTAAAGCATTAAACAGAGGATAAAATAACCAGGGCCAAAAACCAGGTCTATTGTTCTGTTGATTTATAGCAGGTATTCCGTGACTCTGCATATCCTGTATCAAAGTAGGTTGTACTTTAACACCGTAATTAAACAGCATATCACCCAAGTTATGATTATGGTTCACAGTCATCACTTGACCATATTTTGCTACGCTATCCATTTCTGCAACTAAATCTTCCACCAAAAAGATAACCTTCCCACCATTCATTACGTATTGGTCAAGAATAAATTTCTCAGGTTCTGAGAATGGCTTTGTAGGCTTAGCAACAATGATTCCACTGTATTTTTTGAGCTCACGGATTAAACCTTCAACTAAAACTGAAAACACAGGTTTATCTGGATTATTAACTACATCCTTAGCAAAGATCTTATAGCAGTTTGAGTCTTGGAGGTATAGGTTTATTCGTTCTAAATCATAATACCCATTCAATTCTGATGCAATATCTGCTGTTTCTACATCTGAAAGTTCACCGTGTCCAGCTGTAAAAGCAAGTTTGGTTGTTTTTCCTTTGAGACCTTTTCTAAGTACATTGCTAATCTCATATTCTAAGAGTTCTATCGAACCATTAATCTCCTCCTCAATGGGTTTTCCGAATTCTCTTTTTAGTAAATTTAAGGCATATTCTTGGCCATTATAAAATACTGTGCCTGCTGGAATAATAAACTTATCTGTTGGAGCTTCATCAGGTTTTACCTCAGGCCTTTCTATTTTTAGCCCTTTCTGGTAAATCTCTTGTAAAATGGCCTCTTTTTCTTTTACCTCTTTATCGGCAAGAATGTCTTCAAAATCAAATGTAATCTTACCATCAGAAGCTAATCGAAACTCATTTAACATATCTCTAGTTGCCGATTGCAGCCTTTTGTAATCTAATGGTAACTCACCATCTAAAAATATGGTGACTAAAACATCATCCTCTAGTTGGGAAATGATGTTAGTTGAAGATTCTGAGAGTGTATAACGTTTTTCTTTAGTTAAGTCTATTCTAGCATAGTACCTATCTCCAATAAAATTAACTGCTGCTATTAGAACAAAGAGAACTATACCCTTTAGCAGAATATTTCGATTTGTATTTTCCTTTCTCCCTACCATTTCTTTTTATCCAATACAAACTGAGTAAGAACTAAAAACAAAACAATCAATGAAAGAAAATACAAAACATCACGAGTATCAATTACTCCACGGCTAATACTCTCATAATGAAATTGTATGCCTAAGGATTGAACTAAACTGTCTAGACCTCCAAAAAGAGATAGTTGGCTCATCTGCTCAAAACCAAGAAAAAAGAAAAAGCAAATAAACATACTTACAATAAATGCAACGATTTGATTTGGTGTAATGGCAGAACTAAAAACACCAATCGCAGCATAGCCTGACCCTAGAAGCAGGAGTCCTAAATAAGAACCCCAAGTAGCACCCATATCAATATTACCTTCAGGAAGTCCAAGTTGATAGATAGAATAGAAATACAATAGAGTGGGCAAAATTGAAAATACGACAAGAACAACTGCAGCTAGATACTTGCCTAAAATTATTTGGTAAGAGGTTATTGGTTTAGTCCTTAATATTTCAAAAGTTCCTTGCTTTATTTCCTCAGAAAACGACCTCATTGTTATAGCGGATATCAAAAAAATAAAAATCCAAGGGGCCATCAAGAATAGCGTATCCAGATTCGAATACCCCAAACTAAGTACGTTGGTATCGGCAAAAACCCAAGTAAAAAGCCCTATTAGCAATAAAAATACAATTATCACCACATAAGCAATAAGTGAACTTAAAAAGCCTCGTATTTCTTTCTTTAATATACTATACATTCTTAGTAAGCTGTTGAAAAACAGACTCTAAAGACTTTTCTATTTCTCGTTGTTCTAGAATAATGGTATTGGACTGAATAGCAAAATCAAATAAAATTTGTGCTAGATCAACTGATTCATCAGTTACCAATTCATATGTTCCTGGACCTAACTCTTTGAGCGATATAATATCTTTTGTAGATTCAAGCTTTTCTTTATCTATATCATCCCGGAAACTTACTTTAGTGATTCTATGATTAGCTGACATTTCAGACTTCATGTTTTCTACCAAATCATCAGCCACTATCTTACCTTTATTGATAATAATGACCCGATCACACATCGCTTCTACCTCCTGCATTATATGAGAAGATAGCAAGATAGTTTTATCCTGGCCAAGTTGTTTGATTAGTTTACGGATATCAGTCATTTGGTTTGGGTCTAATCCAGAGGTAGGCTCATCCAATATGAGTACTTCAGGATTATTGAGCAATGCCTGAGCCAACCCCACTCGCTGCTTATAACCTTTAGAAAGTTGACCGATCTTCTTATTCTGTTCTAAGAGTAATCCAGTTGTTTCTATTACCTTCTTTACTCTTGGCTTCACATTTTTTAAACCGTAAGACTCAGCACTGAAATGTAGGTACTCCTTAACATACATTTCGGGATACAAAGGATTCAATTCCGGAAGGTATCCTATCTTTCCTTTTGTAATCAAAGGATTCTCGCTAACCTCCAAACCTGCAACCTTGGCACTACCTGAATTAGGTGATAAGAACCCTGTAAGTATCTTCATAGTAGTGCTCTTTCCAGCACCATTTGGACCAAGAAATCCTACTATTTCACCT
>ERZ1047472.3023-NODE-3023-length-11340-cov-4.810722_pt1 | contig 11340 bp, 10 predicted proteins | sample MGYA00383095_ERZ1047472 | MGnify/ENA primary metagenome ERZ1047472 (study PRJEB29581, sample SAMEA5548365) | metagenome | biome: marine; feature: coastal; material: water | depth 1 m | study: Short-term variability in the microbial, nano- and picoplankton...
CTTAGCTCCAGTGCCGCACTTAGGAAATGCCGATATTAATTGGGATGAAGTAGGCCCCATATACACAAAGAAAATTTTAAACTATTTAGAAAAGTATGCTATACCTGATTTAAATAAAAACTTAGAAGTTTTACACACACTCACACCTTTTGGGTTTAGAGATATCATGAACTCTCATATGGGAAGTGCATTTTCAGTTGAACCTATATTAACTCAATCAGCTTGGTTTAGGCCCCATAATCGTGACGATGTAATCAGTAATATGTATATTACGGGTGCTGGAACTCACCCGGGTGCAGGCTTACCTGGTGTAATAGGGGCTGCTAAAGCAACGGCAAGCGTGATCTGTGATGATTTTTCGATTAACTAATTTTTGAATGAAAGTTTATTTAAAATATGGATGTAATTACTGAACATGCTCATCAAAGTATTAAGCAGGGATCCAAATCATTTTCTTTGGCGTCAAAGTTCTTACCTAAGCGGTATAGAAATGACGTAGCAATGCTTTATGCATGGTGTAGGTATTGTGACGACGTGATTGATGGTCAGGAAATGGGTCATGGACAAATACCTGATTATAAAAATGGGCAATTAGACCGTTTAAGTTTTTTGAATAAAAGAACTGCTGAGGCGTTATCTGGAAAATTCATGAATGATCCAATATTTGATGGTTTAGCAAAAGTCATCAATAGTAATTGCATAGATCATAAATACCCTAACGAACTTTTGATGGGCTTTTTAATGGATGCTAATTGCCGTGTTTACCGAACTATTGATGATGTTCTTGATTATAGTTATTATGTTGCTGGAGTTGTTGGTATAATGATAGCAAAAATTATGGGCATCACTGATGAGCATGTATTGGACCGAGCATGTGATTTAGGAATAGCCTTTCAATTAACTAATATAGCCAGAGATGTAATGGATGACGCTAAAGCCGATAGAGTTTTTCTACCTCAGTCTTTATTTCATGATAAAGGCATCAGTGGCTCAGTGAAAGAACTACTTGATCAAAGAAATTTACCCGTAATACATGAGGCGGTACTGGCGCAATTAAGCTTAGCAGATAGATATTATAGAAGTTCTAAAGTTGGCATAAAAGCACTTCCTTTTCGTTGTGCGTGGGCAATGTATACAGCACTAAACGTTTATAGTGACATCGGCTCTAAAATAAAAAAACAAGGACCAGGCGCGTGGTCAAATCGAGTAAGTTCAAGCCTTTTAAGAAAGCTATATTTGTCTTTTCTTGCTTTATTTTCAATATTTTTAAATAAATCAGTCGCCGACATTCCTAGAGAAAGTTTATATCAACGCCCGAAATAAGGCGTTTGGACTGATCAGACCTTATTTTTTTTATCAAGCCATGTTTCAAGCCAATGAATATCATATTTACCTTTTTTAAAGTCTGGGTCCTCCAAAAGGTCTTCATGTAGCTTTTTTGTGGTTTCAACTCCAGTTATAACAGTTTCTCCTAAAGCTCTTTTTAATCGAAAAAGCGCACCTTCACGCGTATTCCCCCAGACTATCAATTTGCCAACTAAACTATCATAATACGGTGGAATAATGTAACCGCTATACAAACCACTATCAAATCGCGTGTTCATTCCTCCCGCTGCATGAAAATCTATCACCTTACCTGGACAAGGTACGAATGTTGTTGGATGTTCAGCATTTATTCTACATTCTATACTGTGGCCATTAAACTTTATGTCTTTTTGAGTATAATTAAGGTATAAATCGGATGCTACTCTAATTTGCTCTCTAACTAAGTCTATTCCAGTTATTTCCTCTGTAATAGGATGTTCAACTTGTAACCGCGTATTCATTTCTATGAAATAAAACTCCCCATTTTCATATAAAAACTCGACTGTACCAACACCGCGATATCCAATTTTCTTTATTGCTTTTGTTACTATGCTGCCAATTTTATTTCTTTCTTTGCTGGATAGACAGGGTGAGGGCGCTTCCTCTAGTATTTTTTGATTCCGTCTTTGTAAGCTGCAGTCCCTTTCACCAAGGTGTACAACATTTCCATGCTTATCTGCTAGAACTTGTATTTCTATGTGCCTCGGGTTTGTCAGGTATTTTTCTAGATAAACAGTACCATCACCAAAAGCGGCAATAGCTTCTTGTTGAGCTGAATTAATCGCTTCTTCTAAATCTTCTTTTTTATTAGCTAAACGCATGCCTCTACCTCCTCCCCCGGAAGCAGCTTTAACCAATAATGGGAAACCTAGTTTGTCGCTAACTTTTTTTGCTTCTGTATAACTCGAGACTCCGCCATCAGAACCAGGAACCACGGGGATACCCGCTTTTTTAACAGTATCTTTAGCGGTAATTTTGTCTCCCATAATTTGTATATGTTGAGCAGTTGGTCCTATGAACTCCATTCCATGTGCTTCAACTATTTCAGCAAACCTCGCGTTTTCAGATAAAAACCCATACCCCGGGTGTACGGCATCAGCATTAGTGATTTCACAAGCTGCTATAATTGCAGGTATATTCAAATAACTATCTGCTGCACTATTTGGTCCTATGCACACGCTTTCATCTGCTAATCTTACATGCATTGCTTCACGATCTGCCTCAGAGTAAACAGCCACGGTATTTATGCCCATTTCCTTGCAGGCCCTATGAATCCTAAGCGCTATTTCACCCCTGTTAGCAATTAGTATTTTTTTAAATTTAGTCGAACCTGGCATAATTTATTCTATAGTAAATAGTGGATCGCCAAACTCAACTGGTTGAGCGTTTTCTATCAGAATTTTCGTTATTGTACCTGACTTTGTAGCAGTGATGGAGTTGAAGGTTTTCATCGCTTCTATAAGTACAATTGTATCGCCCTCTTTTACCTTATCATTAACTTTCACAAAGGGGTCGGCATCAGGTGATGGTCTTGTGTATACCGTACCAACCATTGGGGATTTAACAGCATTTATATGAGAAGTGTGATCACTATTGCTCTCGGTAGTTAGTTTATTGTTTTTTGTATTTAAAGTTACCGCTCTCGCATTTACTTCATCTTTGGTTTCTTGGTAAATATCAGTAATTGCATGGTTTCTTCGAGATAATTTAATCTTAATATCACCTTCTTCGATTTGTATTTCAGAAAGATTATTTTCGGTGAGAATTTTAGTTAGTTCTCTAGTCACTTTAATAGATTGCAATGAAGGTTTAAAATTGGATTTTGTCATTTTATCTAACTCTCCGTATTAGGATTTTAACAAATCATCTATAGCTTTCATAGCTAGCAAATAAGAATTTGGGCCAAAGCCACTTATTGTTCCATTAACTACTTCTGCAACGAATGACTTATGTCTAAAGCTTTCTCGTTTAGCTGGCTGAGATAAATGAATTTCTATTGAAGGAACAATCAGAGATTTTAGTGCGTCATGAATAGCTACTGATGTGTGAGTATAGGCGGCGGGGTTAATAATCACACCAGATGCTTTATTCCCAGCCTCTTGTATAAAGTTAACAATTTCACCTTCTATATTGCTTTGTTTAAATACTATATCTAAACATAAGCTTTTACTATATTCTTTACATTTATTTTCTATGTCATTTAATGTTGACTGGCCATATATTTCTGTTTCTCTATTACCCAATAAATTCAAGTTTGGTCCATTTATTATGTAAATGATTTTTGTCATTGAATACCTCGTTTTTATTATGTTAACCTTACTACGCTTTGTCTACAAGCCTCTATATCCATTGGAATAAAGTATGTATTTAATTGTGAACGGTAAAAAATATGATAATCTAGAAGACGATATAACAATGCGTGAATTATTGGACCATTTGAAATTACCAGCTAAAAAAATAGCCATTGAACGAAACCGTGAAATCGTATCTAAGTCAACTTACGATAGTGTAAGATTAAATGATGGCGATATAATAGAAATTATTCATTTCATAGGTGGTGGTTAATGAAAAGTAGCATTAAATCCAATGATACTCTGAAAGTAGGAAGTTATGAATTTAATTCACGACTAATAATCGGTACGGGAAAATATACCAATTATAAGCAAAATTCTGATGCCCTTAATGCTTCTGGAGCTGAAATGGTGACTGTTGCTGTCAGAAGAGTAAATGTGTCTGACCCTAATAAGCCTATGCTCGTAGACTATATAAATCCTAAGAAAACAGTCTACTTGCCCAATACAGCCGGTTGTTTCACAGGTGAAGATGCTGTTAGAACCTTGAGGTTAGCTAAAGAAGCTGGAGGCTGGAATTTAGTTAAGCTTGAGGTACTATCTGATCCTAAACATCTTTATCCGGATATGGAGGAAACTCTAAGATCGGCTGAATTACTCATTAAGGACGGCTTTGAAGTTATGGTTTATTGCTCAGATGACCCTGTATTTGCTAAGAAATTAGAAGATATGGGATGCGTAGCAATAATGCCTCTTGGAGCACCTATTGGTTCAGGACTTGGCATTCAAAATAAAGTGAATATTAGACTGATTGTTGAGCAATCGAATGTACCTGTGATTGTTGACGCAGGAGTTGGAACGGCGTCCGATGCGGCTATCGCAATGGAGCTTGGTTGTGATGGGGTGTTAATGAATACTGCGATAGCAAATGCCAAGGATCCAATAAAAATGGCTTTAGCTATGAAACATGCTGTAATTGCAGGAAGACAAGCGTATCTAGCCGGCCGAATGCCTACGAAAAAATATGCTGATCCTAGCTCACCATTGGCAGGGCTAATTTAGTTTTTTTTAAGCATGCTAAATACAAAAAAATACCCAAATTTTTCGATGCATACATGGGAATTCATATCCTTGGTAGCTGCTCTGATGGCGATGAATGCATTCGCTATAGACATTATGTTGCCGGCAATGGGTGTTATTGCTGAGCATTACAAAATTGAGGGTAATGGTCAACAATGGTTGATTTATTCGTATATCCTTGGGTTTGGTGTCCCTCAGTTATTTTTTGGTCCAATAACTGATAAATATGGAAGAAGAAACCTTTTAAAGATATGCATGGTTGCTTATGTGGTTTTTGCATTTCTATGCATGTTAACGTCAAATTTTTATTTCCTATGCATAGCAAGATTGTTTCAAGGAGTTTTTTCTTCAGGAATTAGAGTTATAGCAATTTCTGTAGTGAGGGATTTAACAGCTGGACGAGCTATGGCTCGTATTATGTCACTTGTTATGACTGTATTTATGATAGTACCTATTGTTGCGCCAGTTATTGGTCAAGGTGTAATGATTGTTGCAGGTTGGAAATGGACCTTTGGTGTTCTTGGTCTTTCGGGGTTAGTTGTATTTCTATGGACGCATTATAGACTACCAGAAACTCTCCGAAACCCGTCAAATAGAAATATTGGTTTCAAATCATCAATCAATGTTTTTTCTGAGGTTTTAAAGGACCGTGTAACAACTGGCTATATGATCTCAAGCAGTTTTATCTATGCAGCTCTTTTCGCTTTTATTGCCTCTGCTGAGCAAATATTTAATGATGTATTTAATTCAGGTAATTTATTTTCATTATGGTTTGCTTTAATAGCAGGTACTCTTGCATTAGCTAATTTTATAAACTTTCGTATAGTAGATATTATTGGCATGCGAAGAATAAGTCACATAACACTCCTATTATTTATATTTCTCTCTTTTATAAATCTAATAGCCTCCTATTTTTATGGTGAGATATTAACGGTTTTTTTGCCTTTATTTGCACTTACATTTGGTTGTTTTGGAATGTTAGGAGCTAATTTTTCTGCTATTGCTATGGAGTCTCAAGGCGATAGAGCTGGTACAGCAAGTGCTCTATACGGTTTTTTTACTACAGCAGTGTCAAGTGTATTCGGATATTTTGTATCGAGCCAATTTAATGGTTCTGTGACACCAATTTTGATAGGATTTATATTCCTTGGGATATTTTCATTGATCACTGTGATAATAACAGAAAATGGAGTGTTGTTCGGGCAATAATCACTTAGTGAGCAATTATCCCTTTATATAGTAATCTTTATATATTTCCTTGAGTTCGCGTTTAAGGATTTTCCCAGTTGCCCCTAGCGGTAGTTCGTCTTGATAGACCATTTCGTCAGGCATCCACCATTTAGCACATTTAGCCAGTATAAAAGATTTTACCTCTTCTTTATCGGGAGTTTTCCCTGGAACAGGTTGTAAAATTAAGAAAGGTCTTTCTTGCCATTTATCATGCCTAATTCCAATGCAGGCGGCCATTGCTACTTCTGGATGATCAGATGCTGCATTCTCTACATCAATTGAGCTCACCCATTCACCGCCTGACTTGATAACATCCTTAGATCTATCTGTTATTTCCATAAAGCCTGTGGGGTGTAATTTGCTAACATCACCAGTCGCAAACCATCCATCGCTTGTGAAGCTCTCTGCTCCATCTCCTTTGAAATAACCACTTGCAACCCAAGGTCCTTTAACTTGTAGGTGACCTTCAGAAATTCCATCTTCAGGCAATATATTATTTTCATCATCGACGATACGCATATCGATACCAAACATTCGTCGACCTGCAAGTAATTTATCACTAACAGTTGAGTCATAATCATTTAAATCTGTATCGGGATGTGCGGTATAGGTGCAACCAATCGGAGATGTTTCTGTCATTCCCCAGCCTTGTTGCATTGGGATTCCTAGGTCTTGTTCATATGATCTCAGGAGTGACTCTGGTAGCGCTGACCCTCCAACCAAAGCTTTTTTAACACTATTAAGCTCTATGTTGTTAGCTTTAGCGTAATTGTAAACACCCAGCCATACAGTAGGCACTCCAGCCATTAAGGAAACTTTTTCTTGGTTTATCATTTTGCACATACTTTCACCATCAAGTCCCGGTCCTGGCATCACAAGTTTTGCGCCAATCATTGCTGCGGAATAAATTAATCCCCAAGCTGAAACGTGAAACATTGGTACAACTGCAAGTATTACACTGCGTGAGCCAGCACCGATAACATCGTGAAATGATCCTGCCATTGCATGTAATACAGTTGATCGATGAGAGTACAGCACGCCTTTAGGGTTACCGGTGGTTCCGGAGGTATAACAGAGCGTACAAGCTGTATTCTCATCAAACCTCTCCCATACAATATCATCTGATGCATTAACTATGAAAGTCTCATAATCAATTATAGTTGTATCAATCTCTGGTAGATTTTGCTCGTTTGTGAGGCAAATCCAATGATCAACACTTTTGCAGTTATCCGATATTGAATTAATAATTGGCGAAAATGTTTTATCAAAAAATACGAAACTATCTTCTGCGTGATTAACCATCCAGGATATCTGATCAGGCTTCAATCGCGGGTTTATTGTATGAACAACAGCCCCGATCGACGAAACCGCATAGTATATTTCGATATGTTGATAGTTATTCCAAGCAATAGTAGCAATACGATCACCCTTTTTTACACCAGCTTTTAACAATGCATTAGCGAGTTTTTTAACTCTAACAGCACAATCAGACCAAGTATAACGATGCTCGGTCATATCAGAGTTAAGTGTAAAAATTTCACGCGTAGAATGAACTTTTGATGCATGATCTATTAGATCACTAATCATTAGTTCTTGCTTCATCATTAAGCCTTGCATCGAGTTCTCCTTAATAAATTTTTTTATTTGTGTGTTTTATTTATGTACATTCAGTTAGTGTCAACAAGCTTATGAAAAATCATTATAGAAAACGCAGATCATTTAGACCAGTTTTTCAAGATATTGTAAGCGCTGCTGATTTATTGAATGGCAATATATCTCCAACTCCATTAATTCGCTCAGATGTGATTGATATTATTACTCAAAAAAAAGTCTGGTTTAAGCCAGAATGCAATCAAAAGAGTGGCTCATTTAAATATAGAGGTGCATTTAATCGTTTGGCCAATCTCTCCACTGCTTATAGAGCAAGAGGAGTTGTAGCGACAAGTTCAGGTAATCATGCACAAGGTATAGCTAAAGCTGCAAAAGAATTAAATATTGTATCACACATTGTTATGCCAAGTGACGCTCCAGTTATAAAAATTAACGGGGTAAAAGGTGATAATGGGATAATACATTTTTATGATAGATATACTGAAAGTCGGGAGGAAATTGCGGAGAACTTATCAAAAAGGTATGGATACATATATGTACCCAGCTTTGACGATCCCTATATTATAGCTGGTCAAGGTACGATTGGATTAGAGATTGCAAACAGCGGCATTCATTTTGATGGATTAATAACTTGCTTAGGGGGTGGCGGGTTGTGTGCTGGTATTAGTTTGGCAATGAAAAAATTATCACCTAAAACAAAAATTTTTGGTGCTGAACCATTTTTATATAATGATCATCAACTCTCCCTTTTATCGAAAAAAAGAAAATCTGTTCCAATTACGAATGAAACAATTTGTGATGCACTTATGACACCAATGCCTGGTAAGATCACATGGCCGATTAATAAAAAATCTTTATCAAATGTATTTACTGTTACGGATGATGAATGCCGTTATTCAATGGCAATTTTCAAAAAAGAGACAGGCTTACAACTTGAACCTGGTGGGGCAGTTGCTTTAGCTTCTTTATTAAAAGGTGATTTGAGTAAATATCCAAATATCAATGCAATATGTGTAATTTTGTCGGGCGGTAATGTGGATAATACTATTGCACGTAGTGCAGATGAGGCTTTGGGGTTGTAAGTTCTTTATAAGTTTTGTTTATGAGAATGGTATTTAACTTATAAAAATATTAGGAAATAAAGCTTATATGTGAAGAAATATATGTAAGTTCTAGTTTGCTAATATATTGTTATTTATATTTATATCTTTATTTATTTCATTTATGAACTGATTATTATTTCTTCTGGCTCGATATATCTGAAGATTTTCCATAACCCTTTGAACATAATTTCGTGTCTCGGAAAAAGGTATTGATTCAATCCAATCAATTGTATCTACTTCGTTTAAACGAGGATCCCCATATTTCTGAATCCATTGGCTGGCCCTATGTGCCCCGGCATTATAGGCCGAAGCTGCTAATATATACGAGCCATCAAATCTTTCGAGCAAGTCGTTTAGGTGTAAAGCTCCTAATTTGGCGCTATAATCTCTATCAGCTATTAATTTTGACTTTGAATAATTTATATTATGTTTTTTCGCTGTTTCTCTTGCTGTGCTGTCGATCATTTGCATCATTCCGTATGCTTTTGCAGTACTTACTACATTATATTCAAACTCGCTTTCTTGTCTCGCTATGGCGTAAACAAATGGTATGTCGAATTCGTTCGGAAGCATTTCTATTTCATTTATCAGAGGGTAACCTGACACTGTGAGCATTTTTTTGAAACGGGATGCTTGCTTTGCTGCCCTTATAGATGGTCTCATATAGTCATACTTTAAGCTTAACCGTGATAGTAAAGTGAGTAGACGCTCATCATTGTATTGATCATCCATATGAAATGAGAAGCTAGTATAAAACTCTTCTTCACCGAGCTCACCCAATAAATTCATAGCTTTTATTCTTGGGTCTTCGAAAAAACTTTTCTCAAGGTTTTTTGTATCTTCCTCGGGTGGCAGAATAATTTTTACAGCTTCGCTATTGATTTTACTTAATGATAGCTGGCCATAGAATGTATTAGTAAAATTTGATGCTTCCATAAAATAATTACTGGCACCTTCATCCTTAAGCTCTTCGCTTGTACGGCCTAACCAATAAAGCGCTCTACTAGATGAGACTGATGTTGAGACACCATCATTAAGGATTTTGAAATGTTTTTTTGCTGAAAGTGGATTGTTTAGTTTGGTTAAGGCTAACCAGCCTGCTGTAAACTCTGCTTCGGCAAACCTCGCGCCGCTGTTAATGCCATGATTAATGCAAAGGTTATAAGCCTCTTGATACCTTTTTTCATCTATTAACCAACGAACATATATGCGTTTTTCAAGCCACATGAGTTGTCTTCCCCTGGGGTTCGCAACCGGCATATCAATTTCTTTTATGAGTGGTAATGCATAGTTTTTAGATTTTTTTATACGACGCCATTTTGATCTTTCATAATTGAGTGAGGAATCATTGATTAAATCTTCTGGAATTGTGCTAATAGCTTTGTCTATTCCAGATCTGTTTGTGGCTACTTTCATTCTTGCTCGAATCAAAGACCTTTTATCTTCATCGATATAATTAAGTAGTTGGTCTATTTTTTTGTAATGAAATTTACCCTGCCATAGCAAGTGATCGGCTCGTAAGTAATGATCATTTTCTGTGAGTTTATCTTTAAATTCGAAGTAGAGCTCTCTTTGTCTGTAACCTGTAAGCTTAGACTCATTCCAAGCTTTTCGTAGCCAGTAATCTCCATTTGTTGTATCGCCAATTTTATAATAAGCTCTAGCTAACACTGCGCGGCCTTCACCAGAAACTGGAATTTTACTTTCAAACCAAGATAATACTTCTATGTGGCTGATAGGGTCATCAAACAAAATGCTTTCAGCTTTTGCTTGAATAGCAATAGCCCGAGGCCAATTGTGAAGTTTTTCAACTACATAGTTAATTTCTTTAAATGATATATTAGGGCTCTTAATAGCTCGCGCCCAATATAATAAATCCCTTGATGTATCGTTATCTAGATTTTTAATTGAATTATTTAAATCACTCCAGTGACCTTTTTTTGAGGCCCTTAGCCCTTTTCTTAGGTAAGTGGATTGGGAGTCATCAATTATAAAAGATGTATTTTTAGGTAGGGCTTTTAAATTTGGTAATGGAATATTTGCATATGCTACATTGCAAAGTGGTATAAAAAAATATAAATAAGTTATGATTTTACATATTTTGAGGGTTTTTTTTAAAAATAATTTATTTGTATAAATAATATTCATATTCCCTCAGATTAAGTAAGTTTTCTTGTAAGATCGTGCATAGACTAATTTATATAAAGTTGTTATTTAATTTTGCATTAACGTAATTGAGTATTTGAAAGAATCTTATGATAAGAGGCTCCATAACAGCTTTAGTTACTCCCTTCAAAGATGGGGCGGTAGATGAAAAAGCATTTCAGGATTTTATTGAATGGCAAATAGAATCCGGAACGCACGGTCTCGTACCGTGCGGAACTACAGGTGAATCAGCTACTTTGTCTGATATGGAGCATAAAAGAGTAATCGAGTTATGTGTAGAAGCTGCAAATGGAAGGGTGCCAGTGATAGCTGGTGCAGGATCAAATGAAACATCTGTTTCCATTGAATATACAAAGAAGGCGAAGTCTGTCGGGGCCGATGCTGTATTAGTTGTTACTCCATATTATAACAGGCCTAGTCAGGAAGGTATTTTCCAACATTTCAAAGCGATTTCTAATTCTGTCGATATACCTATTATTGTATACAATATACCG
>ERZ1047472.3024-NODE-3024-length-11339-cov-101.189915_pt1 | contig 11339 bp, 9 predicted proteins | sample MGYA00383095_ERZ1047472 | MGnify/ENA primary metagenome ERZ1047472 (study PRJEB29581, sample SAMEA5548365) | metagenome | biome: marine; feature: coastal; material: water | depth 1 m | study: Short-term variability in the microbial, nano- and picoplankton...
GATCTCATTGAACGGTTGATGGGCAAAAAGCCGGAAAAACGGTTTGAGTATATCCAAGCCAACGCCAAATTCGTTGAAGAGCTCGATCTATAGATCCAAGCAAAAGGACCGCTGCCTATGCCAATCTATGCGATTACAATGCTTGCCGCGGGGATTGGGATACCTGTCCTGGCCGCGATGAATGCAGCCCTCGGCCGATCTCTTGGTGCGCCCATGCTCGCCGGGGTGGTGTTGATCGCCGTTGGCTTGCTCACCGCCAGTCTGGTGGCCATCACCCAAGGGCCCAGCGCTTTGGTCAAACTCACAACCGCGCCAAAACATCTATTCTTTGCGGGGGTCTTACTGGCATTTTATGTGCTGTCCATAACGGCGATTGCACCCAAGTTTGGCGTTGGGAATGCTATTTTCTTTGTGCTCATTGGCCAATTGATTTCAGCGGCAGCAATTGATCATTTCGGACTATTTGGCGCGCAACAAATTCCACTCAGCTGGACCCGTCTCAGCGGGTTAATTTTGATGGCCACGGGAGTTTTGCTGACGCAAAAAGCCTAGGCAAAACCCGCTAGAGCGGGCCCCGCGCCAGTTGCGCGACCAAATCCCAGAGCGCATCAGGCACATCAATCTCCGCCATAGGGCTGCGGGCACTGCCTGGCAGCCTTGCGCCCTCCTGTAGAGCCACCGCATCTGCAAGCCGCGCCAAGCGATCCGCAAACCCGTCATGGTGCGTATTTGGATCCAGAATGAAATAAAACTGCCCCAACCCATGCGGCGGACCGTCCGGTAATTTCAACCCCCCCACATCCAAGGAGTTGACCGAACCTGTCATGCCAGCGGCCAAGAGCTCAGCCAATATGCCAAAACCCCAGCCTTTATATCCACCAGCCGAAACCAAAGCACCGCCCAAGGCGGCCTCTGGATTCGTCGTCGCGACACCCTGCGCATCCACGGCCCAGCCCAACGGGATTTCCTCTCCAGCAGCCTTAGCCATGGTGATCTTGCCCAGCGCCACAGCAGAGGTGGAAAAGTCAAAATGCACCGCGAGACCGCCAGTGCCATCTGGAACCGACATGGCAATGGGATTGGTGCCAATCACCTTTTGATTGCCACCCGGAGGCGCCACGACCGGGCTGGCGTTGGTAAAGCCAATTGCCATCAACCCTTCTGCGGCCAGTTGCGCCGTGAAATATCCCAAAGAGGTGCAGGTATGTGCATGAGCCACCGCGAGCGAAGCTGTGCCATTCTCCCGCGCCGCCGCCACTGCCATGGGCAAAGCGGCCTCAAAAGCCGGCTGCGCAAAGCCGTAGCCCGCGTGCGATAAGATCGAGCCGGGCCGCGAAGCCGTCACCTTTGGATCCACCGAACCGCTCACCCGGCCCGTGGCCAATTGGCGGCAATAGCTCTCAAGATAATAGAGCCCACAAATCACATTGCCATGGGCCTCCGCATCGGCGACGGCCCGCGCCACTGAGGCGGCAATCCAGTCTTTCGCGCCAAAAGCTTCAAGCGCCGCTTTACTGGCAGTTTCAATTTCCAAGACAGAGCAGCGCGGCATAGCGTTTCCAATTCAAACAGGTCTAAAGGTCATTCCATGGATGAAAAAATCAGGCTTTTGCAGGTTAAGCAACACAATATTCAGACAATCTGCCCCTTGCTCAATCGCACCTGCCGATCCATCCGAGCAGCCAACTCCATATTATGGGTGGCAATCAACGCCGCCATGCCGGTGCTGCGCACAAGCCCCATCAGCACATCAAAAACGTGATCCGACGTTTCAGGATCAAGGTTCCCGGTCGGCTCGTCGGCCAATAAAATTTTTGGTTCATTGGCCAGCGCGCGGCAAAAGGCAACCCTTTGCTGCTCCCCCCCAGACAGCGCGCTCGGTCGGTGATCCGCACGCTCTGCCAAACCAGTTTGGTCCAAAAGCTCCAGCGCCCGCTTGCGGGCAGGACCTGCCGCCTTGCCCGCCGCCTGCTGCGGCAGCATGATGTTTTCAGCCGCTGTGAACTCCGGCAGCAGATGGTGAAACTGATACACGAAACCAATTTCCATCCGCCGTAAATCCGTGCGCAGCCGATCATTGGCGCCTGTCATGTCGCGCCCAGCAATCTGCAATTGACCACTGTCCGCAGTGTCCAGCAAGCCGGCAATATGCAGCAGTGTCGACTTCCCCGAACCCGAAGGCGCCACCAGCGAAGTGACCTGCCCCGGCAGAAGCGTCAAATCACAGGTCTGCAGCACCCTGACCTCATTGGCCAGGCCCGGATTGTAGGATTTAGAAATGCCCGTAAGCGTCAACACCGGCTCACTCATTGCGCAAGGCCTCCACCGGGTTCATCCGTGCCGCCCGCCTTGCGGGAAAAATGGTGATAAAGAAGGATAAAAACAGCGAAATACCCACCGCTTTGAGCACATCCACAGCGCGCAGCTCTGAGGGCAAATGGTAGATGCCCCGGATCGACGGATCCCAGACTTGCCCACCAGACAGGTAATTCACCAGACTAAAAATTGCGTCAATGTTGAGTACAAAAATCACGCCAAAAATCACGCCTAGAAGCGTGCCGACCGAACCAATCCCAGCGCCACAGAGGAAGAAAACCCGCAACACCGTGCCTTCGCTCAGGCCAATGGTTCGCAAAATACCGATATCGCGGCCCTTGTTTTTCACCAGCATGATGAGGCCCGAGATGATATTCATGGTGGACAGCAAGATCAGCACGATCATGATGACCAACATCACATTATCTTCAATTGCCAAGGCCCGCAGAAATCCGCCAGCGTAATCGCGCCAGGTTTCCACCACAGCCGGCTCGCCCAGCATATCGCGCAGCTTACGCGCCATGACGTCAGCTTGCTCTGGCGTATCGACAAAAACTTCAATTTGATCGGCAAAGCCTTCTTTGTTGAAAAAACTCTGCGCCTCTTCAAAGGGCAGATAGAGACGGGTTTGATCAATGTTATAATGCCCAGCGGTGAAGATGTAGGAGACGGTATAAGACTTGACCCGCGGGCTTGTGCCAAAGGCCGTACGCACGCCATTTGGCGAAATCAATTTGATCCGATCCCCAATGGACAAGCGCAGCGCCTTGGCCACACCAGAGCCAATCGCCACCCCTTGGGCAAAATCATCAATAGCCCCCAGGCTGCGCTCGGAGTTCGCTACATTCGGAATGGTTTTTAAATTTTCAAGCGTGGTGCCAAAAGCCATCACCCCATGGTTTTGATCGTTGGCCGCCCCCATGACCTGGCCGCGTATCAACGGGGCTGCACGCGTGACGCCCGGCACCGCCTGCAATTGGGCGGTCAATGCATCAAACTCTTCGATTCGATAATCAAACCGACCACTGGGGCCATTGAATCGCTGTTCATAGACCGTCACATGCGCGTTAGCACCCAAGATTGCATCAACAAATTCCGTGCGAAAGCCGCTGCGCACAGCCAGCACAATAATCAAAGCAGCAACCGCAAGGGCGATGCCAATCAAGCTGATCCAGGTCATCGCACTGACGCCGCCTTCGGCACGTTTGGCCCGAAGATAGCGCCAAGCAATTAGAAATTCGAACGCGGCAAAGGGGGTCGCGCGCCTCATAGGCGCCTCATGGTGGCTGGCCTGTGATCCTTCATCCATACCTCGTGCCTCATGGGCTTTGCCGCTTTCTGCGCCTCATGCGCGCTCAAGTTTACATATATTGCGCAATGACCTTGGCGATCGCGGCCTCTGGGGTCAATTCTTCGCTGTCCCCAGTTTTGCGGCAGGTCAGTTCAACCACTCCGTTTTTCAACCCCCGCGGCCCGACGGTCAATCGCCAGGGCAAACCAATGAGATCCATCGTGGCAAACTTGCCCCCAGCGCGCTCGTTGCGGTCGTCATAAAGCGGCTCTAGCCCGGCTTTGGTCAGTTGACTGTAAAGATCCTCACAGGCGGCATCCGCCTCGGCATCTCCCTGCTTGAGATTCACAATCCCGCAATGAAACGGGGTGACGCCCTCGGGCCAAATGATGCCTTTGTCGTCATGGCTCGCCTCAATGATGGCCCCAACAAGCCGGCTGACGCCAATACCATGGCTGCCCATATGCACGGGCACTTGTTTGCCGTCTGCATCCTGAACCGTTGCGCCCATTGCTTCGGAATATTTTGTGCCAAAGTAAAAGATCTGCCCCACTTCAATTCCGCGCGCCACTTTGCGGCGCTCTTGCGGCACCTCGGCGAAAAGCGCCTCATCGTGGGTCTCATCGGTACGCGCGTATTTGGTGGTAAATTCTTCCATGATCGACTGGCATTGCGCTTTGTCATCATAATTGATGTCACGATCACCAAACGTCAGATCGGTCACCGCGCTGTCGTAGAACACTTCACTCTCGCCTGTCTCGGCCAAAACCAAAAATTCATGGGTATCATCGCCACCGATTGGGCCACTGTCGGCACGCATGGGAATAGCTTGCAGGCCCATGCGCTCATAAGTGCGCAGATAGCTCACCAAATGGCGATTATAGGCGTGCATCGCATCTTCTTTGGTCAAATCAAAATTATAGCCGTCTTTCATATAGAACTCGCGGCCCCGCATCACACCAAACCGTGGACGCCGCTCATCGCGGAACTTCCATTGGATTTGATACATGGTCAGGGGCATGTCCTTGTAAGACGTCACATGACCCCGAAAAATATCTGTGATCAGCTCTTCTGCGGTGGGGGTGAAAAGCATATCGCGGCCGTGGCGGTCTTTGATGCGCAGCATCTCCTCACCATAATCATCATAGCGCCCTGATTCTCGCCAAAGATCTGCCGATTGAATGGTCGGCATCAACATCGCCAAATGCCCCGCTTTCGCCTGTTCTTCATGCACGATGGTCTCAATATTTTTGAGCACCTTCAACCCAAGCGGCAACCAAGAATATATGCCCGCGGCAGATTGCTTGATCATCCCGGCACGCAGCATCAAACGATGCGAGACAATCTGAGCCTCAGCGGGGTTTTCTTTCAGGACGGGCAAAAAGTAGCGACTTAGGCGCATCGAACACTCCAGTTAATTTCAACGATCAGTTTAATACCCCCCCGCGAGCGTCACAAGCGAAAGCGGTCGAAACGACGCCATAGGCGCGATATTTCCCTTCCACCTCTTGCAAGCTGAGCTACAATACGCAAATTGAACGCCAAAGGGAGATTGATCATGGCCTTACCGGTGTCTTTACAGCTGCGCTATTGGGGCATTTCCGCCGTCGTCTTTGGCCTGGTGCTTTGGTTTTTGGGCGACATGTTGCTGCCCTTCATTTTGGGCGGAGCCATTGCGTATCTGCTAGATCCGATTGCCGATCGTATGGAGCGCTGGGGCTTATCGCGGCTGCTTGCAACAGGTGTCATCACTTTGGCGGCAATTTTTGTATTTGTCTTCGCCATGCTGCTGATCGTGCCGTTGCTCGTACAACAAGCGATTTCTTTGTTCAACACCGCGCCTCAGATTGCCGCCGATCTTTGGACATTTCTGACCACCCGCTTCCCGGATCTTCTCGATGACAACAGCACGATCAGGCAATCCTTGACAGGGTTGGGCGAGACCATACAGGCCCGCGGTGGCGCTTTGGTCAATGGTCTGGTCTCTTCAGTTTCTTCTATCGTTAATATTGTCGTCTTAATCGTAGTCGTGCCAGTTGTTGCTTTCTACCTATTGCTCGATTGGGACAATTTGGTGGCCAAAATTGATGAATTGGTCCCACGCGACCACCTTGAGAATATGCGCAGATTATGCCGCGAAATTGACGCCACCCTGGCCTCCTTCATCCGCGGGCAAGGAACAGTTTGCTTTATCCAAGGGCTTTACTACGGCATTGCGCTGATGCTGGCCGGGCTGAACTATGGCATTGTTGTGGGATTTGTGGCCGGGTTGATCTCTTTCATTCCCTATGTTGGCGCCCTCGTGGGCGGTGGTCTCGCGCTCGGTTTGGCGCTGTTCCAATTTTGGGGAGATTGGATGTCCATTGGTGTGATTGGCATTATTTTCATGCTCGGGCAGGTTTTAGAAGGAAATGTTCTGACCCCAAAACTTGTGGGAAATTCCGTAGGATTGCATCCGGTCTGGCTGATTTTCGCCCTTTCGGTTTTCGGCGGTCTATTTGGCTTTGTCGGCATGTTGGTGGCCGTGCCTGTGGCCGCTATGATGGGCGTTGTCGCGCGGTTTTTGATGCAGCAGTATAAAGCCGGCCTATTGTACCGCGGCTTGAGCCACTCGGAGCCCAAAGATGAGTGAGCAACTGAGCTTCAGACTTCCAATTAAAGTGGCTCGAGAACGCGATTCGTTTTTCGTGTCTGAAGCCAATCAACAGGCAGTGGCGCTTCTCGAAAACGCCGCCAATTGGCCGCAAGGCAAGTTGATCCTTTTGGGCCCGAAAGCCTGCGGCAAAACACATCTTCTTGAGATTTGGGCCACCGAACAAAACGCCCAGAAAATTGATCCCCTGCGGGAATTTACCGCGCCAGAGGCCGGCGCGCGGGTTGTGGTCGACAACCTTGAGCAGGTGGCAGGCATCTTGCCGGCCGAGACCCGTCTGTTTCATCTGCACAACCAGCTACACTCCAGCGGTGGGCTGCTGCTTATGGCCTCCAGTGTCGCTATGCGGCAAGCCGGGTTCCAGCTGCCGGACCTCCTCAGTCGGCTGCAAGGCACAAGCTGCGCGAAGATCGACCGCCCTGATGACGCTTTGCTGCACGCGGTGCTGCTTAAATCCTTCATGGACCGCCAGCTGTCCCCGACGCCAGCCGTCTTGGCCTATATCCTAAAGAACATGGATCGCAGTTTTGATGCCGCCAGTGATATCGTCGCTGAATTGGACCGTCAGAGCATGTCCACCAAGCGCCCAATCACCCGCGCGATGGCCGCAACGGTTATGGCCTAGGGCGCGCCCCCTTACAATTTGCGTTCAAGAGGTATAAATTACCGCCTTGGATATAGGATAAACCATGACAAACCCCGCTGACTTTCTGCACAGTGATTTCCCCTCAGCGCAAAGTTGCGGGCTGGATATCACCGGGCCAGATCGGTTTTTGAACCGAGAGCTGTCATGGCTTGCGTTTAACTGGCGCGTTTTAGAGGAAGTGGATAACCTCAATGTGCCATTGCTCGAACGCCTAAGATTCTTGTCGATTTCCGCAACCAATTTGGACGAATTTTATTCGGTGCGCGTCGCCGGTCTGCGCGAATTGGCCCGCGCGGGCAGCATAACGCCGGGTATCGACGGGCGCAGCATCCCCGACCAATTGGAGCTTATCGACAGCGAAGCGCGCGGCTTGATGCGCAGACAGCAGTCGGTTCTTGGCAATCTGCGCAAGGAAATGGCGGCGCAGAATATTCATATTTTGACCGCAGCAGAGGCGAAAGAAGATCACGCCTATTTGCTACAATATTTCCTGTCCCATGTCTTTCCCGTGGTCTCGCCACTGGCGATTGATCCGGCTCATCCCTTCCCCTTCATTCCCAATGCTGGCTTTGCACTTGCGCTGCAGCTAGAGCGTAAGACAGACAAGCGCAGCCTGCGTGCCTTGGTGCCCGTGCCGCAGCAAATTAACCGCTTTGTCGTGCTTCCCGGAAAAGGGTATCGGTATCTTCCGCTAGAAGAGCTGATCTTGATGCATTTGGAACAGTTGTTCCCAGGCTATGCGCTCAAAGGCCATTGCAGCTTTTCTGTCCTGCGCGACAGCGACTTGGAAGTCGAAGATGAGGCCGAAGATTTGGTGCGCGAATTTGAGGTTGCGCTCAAACGCCGGCGGCGTGGCGAAGTCATTCGCCTGAAAATCAGTGCCAACGCCCCGCAAGCGTTGCGCGATGACATTATGGTCGAGTTTTCCGTCACCAATACCGAGGTGATCGAAGTGGATGGCATGTTGGGTCTACCGGATCTGAAAGAATTGGTCATTGACGACCGGCCCAACCTCCTTTGGCCGAACTTTACCCCGCGCGTGCCAGAGCGGGTCACCGACCATGACGGCGATATGTTTGCCGCAATTCGCAACAAAGATATGCTGCTCCAGCATCCCTATGAGACCTTTGATATGGTCGTGCGTTTGTTGCAACAAGCCGCGCGAGATCCCAACGTCTTGGCCATTAAGCAAACGCTTTACCGCACGTCAAAACGTTCACCCATCGTCGAAGCTCTGTGCGAAGCGGCCGAAGATGGCAAATCCGTGACCGCGTTGGTCGAACTGAAAGCCCGCTTTGATGAGGCGGCCAATATTCGTCAATCGCGCCGTTTAGAACGCGCCGGGGCGCATGTGGTCTATGGCTTTATGAACCTTAAAACCCATGCGAAAATTAGCACCATCGTGCGGCGGGAAGGCAATCGGTTGGTCACCTATACCCATTATGGCACCGGCAATTATCATCCGATTACCGCACGGATTTACACCGATGTGAGCCTGTTCACCTGTGATGCGGCATTGGGGCGAGATGCCACAAAAGTGTTCAACTATCTATCGGGATATGCGCAGCCTGAAACGCTTGAGAATATCTCCATTTCGCCACTGACTTTGAAAACCACCCTTCTGCAAGGCATCGCCGCTGAGGCCGAACACGCCAGGGCTGGCAAGCCTGCGGCCATTTGGGTCAAGTTAAATGCCCTGATTGATGCCGATGTGATCGATGCGCTCTACGCCGCGGGGCAGGCAGGGGTGAAAATCAGCCTTGTGGTTCGCGGGATATGTGGCTTGCGACCTGGGGTGGCAGGGCTTTCTGAAAATATTCGCGTGAAATCCGTGATTGGGCGGTTCTTAGAGCATTCCCGCATCGTTTGCTTTGCCAATGGCCACAATCTGAACAGCCCCAATGCCCGCGTTTATATTTCGTCTGCCGATTGGATGGACCGCAATTTACACCGCCGGGTGGAAACATTGGTTGAAATTCACAATGAAACTGTGAAGGCGCAGATTGTGAGCCAGATCATGGCGGCCAATCTGGCCGATGTGGCCCAATCTTGGGTGATGCAACCCGATGGCAGCTATGAAAGAGCCACCTGGCCAAAAGGCAGTTTTGCCTTTAGTTGCCACCGGTTTTTCATGGAGAACCCCTCGCTCTCTGGACGTGGCAGTGCCGGGGCGCAGGATGTGCCGCAGCTGACCCATACCGATGATTCCTAACCACTCTTTGAAGTCTTGGTCGAATCGCCTAGGCTGAAGTCACAGACACTTTCGGAAACCCGCGGGAGCCCAGATGGACGACTTGGTAAAATCCTCTGCAAAATGGGAACCCTTTGAGCAGCCCTTGTTCGATAACCCAAAGGCCCGCGATCTGTCGCGTGTTGGGGTGGTTGATATTGGCTCAAACTCCGTGCGCTTGGTGGTCTTTGACGGCGCCGCCCGCTCTCCGGCCTATTTTTTCAATGAAAAAGTCATGTGCGCGCTTGGCGCAGGCTTGGCCGAAACTGGCGCGCTCAATCCCGATGGGCGCTTGCGCGCCCTCTCCGCTTTACGGCGGTTTTGCACCATCGCCAAAGGCATTGGCCTGCCCACACTCACCGCTGTCGCCACCGCCGCGGTGCGTGAGGCCAACGACGGTGCTGACTTCATAGCGCAGGTTCAAAAAGAAACGGGGTTGAAAATCCACGTTATAGATGGCTCAGAAGAAGCCCGTCTCGCGGCGCAGGGTGTCTTGCTTGGCTGGCCCGGCTCTTATGGGCTCGTCTGCGATATCGGTGGCGGTTCTATGGAATTGGCCGAGATTTCTAATGGTCAAGTGGGCCAGCGCGTCACCTCTCCTCTGGGGCCCTTAAAGCTGATCAATGTCCCAGGTGGCAAAAAGGGACGTGGTGCAGTCATCGCAGAAACATTGGATCGCTTACGCGAGCAAATGGGCCCGCAACCTGATCGGCTCTTTTTGGTCGGAGGATCTTGGCGGGCCCTGGCACGCATTGATATGCACAGGCGCGGATACCCGCTTCATGTGATGCATGAATATCAAATGACCGCCCGCGATGTGAAGGCCACGGTGCGCTATATCGAGGATTGTGACCTCAAAGAGCTGGGCAAGACCATCCGTGTCACACAAAGCCGAATGGCGCTGGTGCCAATCGCCGCAGAAATTCTCAAAGGTCTCCTCAAACGGTTTAAGCCGCATGACATCGCTGTCTCAAGCTATGGAATTCGAGAAGGGCTTTTGTATGAACAGATGCCGCAAGCCATGCGCGACCGCGACCCTTTGCTTGAAAGCTGCCATTTCGCTGAGCGCAAGGATGCGCGGCTGCCGGGCTTCGGTATGCGGCTTCACAAATTCATCTCGCCGCTCTTTTCCAAAATACCCCAGAGTCGCGCGCGCCTGGTCCGAGCCGCTTGTTTGCTGCATGATGTGAGCTGGCGCGCGCATCCAGATTTCCGCGCAGAGGTTTGCTTTGAATATGCCACCCGTGCCAATTTGGGCGGGCTAAGCCATGAGGAACGAATTTTTTTGGGCTTGGCATTGCTACATCGCTACCGAAATGGCCGGGAAGGCACGCGGTTTGAAGAGCTCTTGAGTCTTCTAGATGAGCCCGGCCAGAAACAGGCAGAGATCTTAGGCAAAGCCATGCGCTTCGGCGCGATGCTCTGGGCCGATCCAGACAATGAGACCGCCCAGCTCCACTGGTCTGAAAAGACAAGAACACTGTCGCTCACGCTCACAGCTGAGGCCTCACCTCTGTTTGGTGAAGTCGCCGAAGCCCGGCTGCAATCTTTGGCCGCATCGCTCAATGCAAATCTTCGCACCGACATGCGATTGACATAAAGCGGGCCTCACGTCCAAGGTCTGCCTTATTTAGGCTTGGACCCTTGCCAGTTCTTCCCAAGCCTTATTGATCGCCACCAAACGTGCTTCGGCCAATTTCACCGCTTCGCGCGGAACGCCGCGCGCCACAAGCTGGTCGGGATGGTTCTTTTTCACGAGTGCCCGCCATGCGGCGCGAATCTGTTCAAAGCTTGCGTCGGTTGAGACGCCCAAAACATCGAAAGGATCTGCGGTCGCTCCCTTAACATAGCGGCCTTTGATCACGCGAAAGCACCGTGCTGAAAGGCCAAAAATATCGGCAACCCGGCGCAAAAACGCATCCTCTTGCACATGATAAGCCCCATCCACTGTTGCAATGTGAAACAGACCTTCAAGCAAGTCTTCGAGGATATCCATTCTTGCGCCAAACATAGATTTGATTTGCCGCGCATAGGTTTCAAACCCGGCCACATCCTGGCGCGCAAGGTTAAACACTTTGGCCGCGCTGCTCTCTTCTGCGGCGGGGATATAAAAAACCTCCCGGAACGCCACCACCTCCGCACGGGTGACGTTGCCATCGGCTTTGGCCATCTTTGCGCTCAATGCAATGACCGCAATTGTAAA
>ERZ1047472.3027-NODE-3027-length-11338-cov-7.918284_pt1 | contig 11338 bp, 9 predicted proteins | sample MGYA00383095_ERZ1047472 | MGnify/ENA primary metagenome ERZ1047472 (study PRJEB29581, sample SAMEA5548365) | metagenome | biome: marine; feature: coastal; material: water | depth 1 m | study: Short-term variability in the microbial, nano- and picoplankton...
AAATTCGAAAACACATTCCAATATTTTCAGGAGTTCTAATCGCATCACAAACAATAGTTATAGGAAATTGATTTTGATTGTTTTCGATGTCGTAATGAGTAAGTTGTTTCAATATATCGTTATTTCAATTAGTGTTAATGACTGTCAGGCTTCCCTTGCTCAGGCGTTTTTTAGAGCTCTTAATTTTGCAAACTCATTATATATTTCTTTGGAGTAGTCCCAAATTTCTTTTTAAAGGCGGCTATAAAGTGACTTGCTGTACTGTAGCCAACTTGAAGTCCAACCTCGTTTACATTAAATTGATTAGTTTCTAATAATTTCCGGGAGTGCTCCATTTTGTAATCAAATAAAAAACTATAAACAGTATCTCCGTAAATTTGCTTAAAACCGTCTTTTAATTTTTTTAAATTTAGGCCAATTTCTGTTGCTAGTTCTTGCAAACTCGGTGGCTCAGTCATTCTAGCAATCATAATTTCTTTGGCTTTTCGAATCTTGAGTACATTCTTTTCATCTACTAAGAAAGGACAATATTCTCCATTAGCGCTTTCTTCTTTCTGAAAATGCAAGCTCAGTAATTCATATACCTTACCCTTTACATACAATTCTTTTACAGAGCTATTTATGTTTGCATTTATAATTTGTTGTAAAACAATTGAAACCATGGGTTTTATTTCGGTATCATCATAGTACTTTTTATTACTATTCTCATTACTTAAAAAAGGAATGTAGCCCGATTCTTTAGAAAATAAAGAGTGAAACTTTTCAATAGAAATCATCAAAGAAACCAAGGTTGTTTTGGGTTGAATTTCTAAATTGATAGGCAATGTTCTTTGCGGATTATAAAGTAGAATAGATCGGTTGTCCAAAACATCAAAAGAATAAGAACCATTGTTAAAAAGGAATTTAGAATTCCCTCTTAAGCAAAAGTGCATTTGAATAAAAGAACTGTCAATCTCCCGTTCAAAACTTTGTATTTGATTACTTTCATTCTGAAAATGAAGTACATAAAACCCTTTTTCTAAAATAATTTCATCTAAAGAACTTTCTCCGACATTTTTTAACATTCCAATTGTTTTAATAATTTTGTTTTTATTTAGAATCATTCTTTATAGTAGACTTCAAAAACGATTGCTTTTCTGCAAAAATAAGGCTTTTCAGGAGTTTACAGAAAAAAAAGGATTAAAAAACACAGAACGATATTAAAAGTACTTTAAGCGACATTTTTATCATAATGAAGTTGTTATTTTTGCACAACCTTTAAAGAAGCATGCAGCAAGAAATTCAAAAACATTTTTATAATATTGGCGTTAGTTACATAAAAGCAGACGCTAAAACACGAGGAAAGTATTCTTTGTCAAAAGAGCATCAAAATGCTTTATTGGTTATGGCTAAAGAAAAAAACTTTGAAGGTGTTTTTGTTTTATCAACTTGTAACAGAACAGAGATTTCAGGTTTTGCAGAGCATCCTTATCAACTGATTCAGTTATTGTGTCATTTTTCAGAAGGTACTGTAGAAGAGTTTGCTGCTTTTTCTAACGTCTACAAAAATCAAGAAGCCATTAATCATCTTTTTAGAATTGGAACCGGTTTAGAGAGTCAAATCCTAGGAGATTATGAAATTGTTGGTCAATTGCGACAATCTTTTAAAATGGCAAAAGCACAGAATACAATAAATGCTTACTTAGAACGACTTTTGAATTGTGTGATGCAGGCTAGTAAGAAAGTGAAGAATGAAACAAAATTAAGCTCAGGAACCACCTCCGTTTCCTATGCGGCAGTTCAATATATTATAAAAAACTTACCCGATTACAATTCTAAAAATATTTTAGTTTTTGGCTTGGGTAAAATGGGGAAACATACCTGTAAAAATCTAGCAGAATACACGCAAAACAAAACGGTTTGTTTAATTAATAGAACTGCGGAGAAAGCAGTCGAATTTGTAAAAGAACACGATTCAATTAGAAATGCATTTATTGAAGATTTGGCAGAAGAAATTGAGAAATCGGATGTGCTTATTGTTTCTACTGGCGCAAGCAAACCAACCATTACAAAAGAGCAGATTTCTAAAAATAAAGAATTATTGATTTTAGATTTGTCGATGCCAGAGAATGTCGACAAAGATGTAACTGATATAAAAGGAATTTCTTTGGTAAATGTAGATGCATTGTCAAAAATCACAGATGAAACCCTGGCGGTTCGTCTCGAAGAGGTGCCAACTGCAGAAGCAATTATAGAGGTTCATAAAAAAGAATTTAACGATTGGTTAAATCACAGGAGATTTACCCCAGCGATCGCTGCATTAAAAAAATCGTTAGAAGCAATAAAGAAGGATGAGATTAACTTTCAGAAGAAAAAAATAAATAATTTTGATGAGGCGCAAGCAGAGGTTTTAACGGCTCGTTTTATTCAGAAAATTACAACACAATTTGTAAAACATTTAAAAGAAGACGAAACTTCTGTCGCTCAAAGTTTACAAGTGATTCAAAAGGTATTTCAATCCTAACAAAAAGGTATGCAAAAAGTAATAAGAATAGGGACTCGTGAAAGTGAATTAGCACTTTGGCAAGCGAATAAAGTTCGCAAAGAATTAGCCGTTTTGGGTTATGAATCCGTTTTAGTTCCTATAAAATCGATGGGAGACATTGTTTTAGATAAGCCGTTGTATGAATTAGGGATTACAGGTGTTTTTACTAAAAATTTAGATGTTGCATTACTCAATGGTGATATTGACATTGCAGTGCATTCGTTCAAAGATGTGCCTACCAGTTTGCCAGAAGGTATTGTACAAGCTGCAGTTTTAAAGAGAGCAAATTATAGTGATATTTTAGTATTAAAAGATACCGAAGAATTTTTTGGACAGCCAGAAGCAATTATCGCTACTGGAAGTATTCGAAGAAAAGCCATGTGGCTCAACCGCTATCCAACTCACACTGTTGTGCCCTTGAGAGGAAACGTAAATACACGTTTGGAAAAAGTAGCAGCAAATGATTGGAACGGAGCTGTTTTTGCAGCTGCTGGTTTAGAAAGAATTGGAAAACGTCCAGGAGGTGCAGTCAATCTCCCTTGGATGATACCCGCACCCGCGCAAGGTGCAATTATGATTGCTGCCTTAGAAAAAGATGATTATACAATAGATGCCTGTGAGCAGTTGAATCATCCAGACACCAAAATTTGTGTTGGTATAGAGCGTGAGTTTTTAAGATTGTTAGAAGGCGGTTGTTCAGCACCCATCGGTGCATTGGCCTATATAGACGATAAAACAGAAGAAATAAATTTTAAAGGAGTTTTGCTAAAAACAGACGGCTCTAAAAAAATATCAGTTGCAAAAACAGCAAAAGTAGGAACCCATGAATATTTAGCGAAAGACTGTGTGGACTATATCCTCAATAGAGGAGGAAGAGAATTGATGATCGAAGATGGAGATGTTGCAGTTGCAAAACATACAGTTTATTCAACAAAGAAATTATCGAATGCGCAAAAGAAAACAGTTGATAGCTCAATAGGGATTAAAGACAGCGATTTCATTAAAATTCGTTTTAATAGAATTCCTGCTAAAGTGATGAAACAGCAACATGAAAATGTTGTAATCACCAGTCAGAATGGAGTAGAAGCAATCTTGAATTCGTTTACAAAAGACGAAATTAAGTTTAAAAATATTTTCTGTGTGGGGCGTAGAACCAAAAAACTGATAGAAAACAGAATTGGAAAAGTAGCGCATGTTGCTAAAAATGCCTTAAAATTAGCAGAATATATTGCAAAAGAAACAGACATTAAAACGGTTTCCTACTTCTGTAGTGATCTTCGATTGGATGTTTTGCCATCGTATTTGCAAGAAAATAATGTAGTTGTAAATGAGATCGAAGCGTATAAAACGATGATGAGTTCTGTGAAAGTGACCGCTTCCGTTTCTGGAGTTTTATTTTATAGCCCCTCCGGAATTGATAGTTATTTAAAAGACAACAATACTGATAAAATCGCTTTTTGTATCGGAGAAACAACCGCAGTTGAAGCAAGAAAGCACTTCGATATGGTAAAAGTTGCAAACATGCCCGACGTTGATAGTGTTTTAGCGTTAGTGAATTCTCATTATATAAAAGAATAAACGTCATTCCGAATGAGCTAGAGCAATCTGTAAATTGAGATTACTTGGTCATTCTCTCTCGTATTGACATAAATGAAAGAAAATGTTCAGAACAAGAAGATTAAGGAAGTCAGAAGGAATTCGAAGACTGGTTCGAGAAACCAAGCTATCGGTAGATGACTTTGTGTACCCACTTTTTATTGAAGAAGGTGAAAATATAGCAGCTGATATTGTTTCAATGCCAGGCATCAAACGTTTTTCCTTAGATCGAATTTCAAAAGAATTGGACGAAGTTGTTTCCTTAAAGATACCCGCTGTTTTATTGTTTGGAATCCCTTCTCTGAAAGATGAAGAAGGAACAGAAACATGGAATGATAATGGAATCATGCAACAAGCAATTCGTTTTATTAAAAACAATTACCCAAGCTTATATGTGATTACTGACGTATGTTTTTGTGAATACACCTCACATGGTCATTGCGGAATTATTCATGACAATGACGTAGACAATGATGCTACTTTGGTAAACATAGCTAAGCAAGTGATTTCTCATGCAAAAGCAGGTGTAGACATGGTTGCACCTTCAGGAATGATGGATGGAACCATTGCTATGGTTCGCGAATCGTTAGACAACACTGGTTTTTCAAACTTACCAATTATGGCTTATGCTGTAAAGTATGCCTCAGCATTTTACGGTCCTTTTAGAGATGCAGCAGATTCTGCTCCTAGTTTTGGAGATCGTAAAACCTATCAAATGGATTTCTCAAACAGAGAGGAAGCACTGCGAGAAGCTACTTTTGACGATCAAGAAGGTGCCGATATTTTAATGGTAAAACCAGCTTTGTCTTATTTAGATATTATTCGCGATTTGAAAAATAATTTTGACAGACCCATAGCATGTTACAATGTAAGTGGAGAATATGCGATGGTAAAAGCCGCTGCAGAAAAAGGATGGATTGATGGCGAAAAAGTAATGCTAGAAAGTTTATACTCTATGAAAAGAGCAGGAGCAGATATCATAATCACTTATTTTGCAAAAGAAGCAGCAAGATTATTGAACAAATAGCATTTTGTAATAGCTGTTGGCAATTCGCTAAAAGCTAAAAACAGACTGCCAAAAGCGTAAAAGAATGAAATTCAAAAAATCAGAAGAATTATATAAAGAAGGTTTGGTGCATCTAGTTGGAGCCGTAAACTCTCCCGTAAGAGCCTTTACATCCGTAGGTGGAAACCCTTTGTTTATCAAAAAAGCAAAAGGAAGTAAAATTACCGATGTAGACGGGAATGAATATATAGACCTAGTGTTGTCTTATGGTCCAATGATTATTGGACACCGTCACCGAAAAGTGCAAAAAGGAGTTGCCAAAGCATTAAAAAATGGATACTCTTTTGGTGCATCTACAGAAAATGAAATCAAGCTTGCAAAAATTGTATGCGATGCATTTCCAGAAATGGACAAAGTTCGTTTTGTGAATTCAGGTACCGAAGCTGTAATTAGCGGTGTTCGTTTGGCTAGAGCCTTTACAGGAAAAGATAAAATCATTAAATTCTCAGGTTGTTATCATGGGCACCAAGATTCCTTATTAGTAGCAGCAGGTTCTGGTTTAGCAACCTTAAGCATGCCAGGTTCTAGAGGAGTGCCAAAAGGAGCAGTAAAAAATACCCTCATTGCAGAATACAATAATTTAGAAAGTGTTAAAAATCATTTTGAAGCACATGATGATATTGCAGGAGTTATTATAGAACCTATTTGTGGAAATATGGGCGTGGTTATTCCGCAACATAATTTTTTAAAAGAATTAAAAGATTTTCTAAAATCGAAGGGTGCTTTATTGATTGCTGATGAAGTAATGACTGGTTTTAGATCGAAATTTGGAGGTGCACAAGAGCTGTTGGGCGTTACTGCAGATATCACCTGTTTAGGAAAAGTAATTGGAGGAGGTTTTCCAGTAGGAGCCTATGGAGCAAGAAACGAAATCATGGAGCAAGTTGCCCCTTTAGGTGGAATGTATCAAGCAGGGACATTAAGTGGAAATCCAATTGCTATGGCAGGCGGAATCGCAACACTTTCAGAGCTAAAGAGACAGGATCCCTATCAGAAATTTGATAAAATTGGAAGTACAATAGAAACCATTTTAATCGATACGGCCAAGAAGTACAATGTACCCCTTGTTGTAAACCGCTTTGGGTCAATGTTGAATCCATTTTTCACAAACACTAAGGTGACTAATTTTGAAGAAGCGCAAACATCCGATCAGAAAAAATTTGCTGTTTTCTTTTGGGAAATGATAAAAAATGGGGTGTTTTTACCACCAAGTCAATTTGAAGCTTGGTTTTTATCTTCAGCAATTTCAGATAAAGACATAAAGAACATAGCAGTGGCTATAGATAAAGCAATATTGGTAGTTTCAAAAATGAATAAAAAGTAACTGTAAAAGCTTAAAAGGAATCCGCAGGATTCGCAAAGAAAAATTAAAAATTAGCTAATAGTCGAAGCCAAAAGCGAACAACTAATAGCCAAAAGTTATAAGATGATAAAAAACGATTTATTTTTAAGAGCCTTAAAAGGAGAAACAGTAGATAGGCCACCTGTTTGGATGATGCGTCAAGCAGGACGTTATTTACCAGAGTTTCAAGTCATCAAAAAGAAATATGATTTTTTTACCCGTTGTAGAACTCCAGAATTGGCGTCAGAAATTACTGTACAGCCTATTAGGAGATACGGAATGGATGCGGCTATTTTATTCTCAGACATCTTGGTAATTCCCCAAGCAATGAATGTAGAGGTACAAATGAAACCAGATTTTGGACCTTATTTACCCAACCCAATTCGTACCCAAAAAGACGTAGATAATGTCATTGTTCCAGATGTACATGTGGAATTAGATTATGTATATCAGGCTATAAAAGCGACCAAAGAAAAATTGAATGATGACATTCCTTTAATCGGTTTTGCAGGATCTCCATGGACTATTTTATGTTATATGGTTCAAGGACAAGGATCTAAAAACTTTGATAAAGCAAAAGAATTTTGTTTTACAAAGCCTACGGCAGCCCACGAATTATTGCAAAAAATTACAGATACTACCATTGCTTATTTAAAAGCAAAAGTTGCTGCAGGCGTAAATGCTGTTCAAGTTTTTGATTCTTGGGGGGGTATGTTGTCACCAGTAGATTATCAAGAATTTTCTTGGCAATACATTCAGCAAATTATAGACGCTCTAAAAGACGATGCGCCAGTTATTGCCTTTGGAAAAGGATGTTGGTTTGCATTGAATGAGATGTCTAAATCGGGAGCTTCGGCTTTGGGTGTAGATTGGACCTGTTCTGCTAGAAATGCACGTTATTTATCGGGTGGAAAGATTACTTTACAAGGAAATTTTGATCCGTCAAGATTGTTGTCACCACCTGCAGAAATCAAGAAAATGGTGCATCAAATGATCAACGAATTTGGAAAAGACAAATACATTGTTAATTTAGGACATGGTATTTTGCCAAACATTCCTTTAGAGAATGCAAAGGCCTTTGTAGACGCTGTAAAGGAATACAAAAAACCTTCTTAATTTTTGGAACAATAAAACAAATTGGGATATAATTTATGAAAGAACAGTTCTACGCTTACATTGAAAACCTACAAGATCAGATTACTTCTAAAATAGAAGCTCTAGATGGAAAAGCAATTTTCCAAGAAGATCTATGGCAGCGTAAAGAAGGTGGCGGAGGTAGAACTCGCATCATTGAAAACGGAGATATCTTTGAAAAAGGAGGTGTCAATATATCGAAAGTTTTTGGAGATTTACCAGCACCTTTAAGAAAACAGTTTGGTGTAGAGGAAGGAAATTTTTTCGCTTGTGGGTTGAGTTTAGTATTGCATCCAATCAACCCTTTTTTGCCAACTGTACATGCCAACTGGCGTTACTTTGAGATGTACAATACAGCAGAAGAAATTGTAACCCAATGGTTTGGTGGCGGACAAGATTTAACGCCTTACTATTTATTTGATGAAGATGCAATCCATTTTCATACCATTTGTAAGTTGGCATGTGACAAACATCATTTAGAATTTTATCCAAAGTTCAAGAAAACCTGTGACAACTATTTTTGGAATGCACATCGAGAGGAAGCCCGCGGAATCGGAGGGTTGTTTTTTGATTATTTAAAAGAGACAAAGGAATTCACCATAGAAGATCGTTATAACTTTGTTACAGAAGTTGGAAACAGTTTTTTAGACAGTTACGTTCCAATCGTTGAAAAGAGAAAAGAGCTTCCATTCACAAGAATTCAAAAAGATTGGCAAGAAATTCGAAGAGGACGCTATGTAGAATTTAATTTAGTGCATGACAGAGGAACTTTGTTTGGATTGAAAACCAATGGGCGTATAGAAAGTATTTTAATGAGTTTACCACCAATTGTACAATGGAAATACAACCATCAACCAGAAGAAAATTCTGAAGAGGCAAGGCTTCTAAAGGTCTTAAAGAAGCCAAAAAGATGGATTAAAGACCAAATTGATTAATACAAAACAGATTCGGTTTTGTATTTTTTTTATCCAGCAGACAGTTTCAATATTAAAATACACTTAAATTGAGAAAAAAGACAGTAGTACGTTTGCTCTTTTAAGGGTGCTTTATGAAGCCTAAATAATTAATTAATTATTGAATCAACAAAATAATTGTTAAAAATTAATAAATACTGAATAATATTCCTATTATTTAAATTATTATTAAGAATAGTTTAAAGAAGCAAAAATTTAACACATTTATTCTATTCAAATTACTAGTGAAAAACCATCCGTTTTTAGTATTTTTGCATTCGATAAAAATAAATAGTAATGGCAAGATTCGAATTGAAATTACCTAAAATGGGAGAAAGTGTTGCAGAAGCAACGATCACATCTTGGTTAAAAGAAGTTGGAGATACGATAGAATTGGATGAAGCTATTGTAGAAATTGCTACAGACAAAGTAGATTCCGAAGTGCCATCAGAAGTAGAAGGTACTTTGGTGGAGGTTTTATTTGAAAAAGATGAAGTCGTAGCCGTTGGCGCTACTATTGCCATTATAGAAACTGCAGTAGATGCTGTAAGCGATGCAGAAACTCCAAAAGAAGTAATAGAGGTTACAGCTGTAGAAAAAACCATCGAAAAAGCAATCGAAGTTGTAGCAACCCCAATATCAAAAATATCAGAGAGTGGAAAATTTTATTCACCCTTAGTTCGTAATATTGCCAAAACAGAAGGCATTACGATGGCAGAATTGGAAACAATATCCGGTTCTGGAAAAGATGGAAGAGTTGCAAAAAATGATATTCTCTCTTTTCTTGAAAATAGAAAATCAGGGACAATAAAGAGCAATGAAGAAAAAGCAATATCACCCATTCAAAAAGTAATTCAAAAAGCAACGCCAGTTTCTGTAAATGGTGAAGATGAGATCATCGAAATGACCCGAATGGGAAAATTGATTTCCAAGCACATGGTCAATTCGGTGCAAACTGCTGCACATGTGCAGTCTTTTATTGAAATAGATGTAACCAATATTGTAAAATGGAGAATCAAAGTTAAAGATGATTTCTACAAAAGAGAAGGAGAGAAATTAACATTCACACCTATTTTAATGCATGCTGTTGCTGCGACGATTAGAAAGTATCCAATGATTAATATCGCAATTGATGGCGATCACATTATCAAAAGAAAAAATATCAACTTAGGAATGGCTGCGGCCTTACCAGACGGTAACTTAATTGTGCCTGTTATAAAAAATGCCGATCAATTAAACCTTGTCGGAATGACAAAATCTGTGAATGATCTAGCAAATAGAGCAAGAAACAACGCATTGAAGCCAGATGAAATTCAAGGTGGAACTTATACGGTAACGAATGTAGGAGGTTTTGGTTCTGTCATGGGAACACCCATTATCAATCAGCCCCAAGTTGCAATTTTGGCTTTAGGAGCTATTCGCAAAGTGCCCGCTGTTATTGAAACTTCTGAAGGAGATTTTATTGGCATCAGGCAAAAAATGTTTGTTTCCCATTCTTACGATCACCGAGTTGTCAATGGAGCTTTGGGAGGAATGTTTATCAAAACTTTAAAAGAAATATTAGAAGCCTGGGATGTAGATCAGGATTTTTAAACCTAACCATTTTATAAAAAAACTCAGATAACATCTGAGTTTTTTTATGCTTTTTATTTTCTTGAATACAACCACCAATTCATATCTCGGGTAAACTTATAACCGATTTTTTCATACAAAGAAATGGCTATATTTCCTTTATTTGTGTGCAAAATAGGGAGTTTATTCTCCTTTAATATTTCTTTTGTAGTGTGTGTTATGAGTTGTTTTGCATAGCCTTTTCGAGTATGGTCTGGATAGGTAACCACAGAGCTTACCTCTATAAAATCATCTGCTTGCATACGTTGTCCAGAAATAGCAATGAGTTTTCCGTTCTTAAAAATGCCGAAAAATCGCCCCATTTCAAAACCTCTTCTACGATAAAAACCAGGCATCACCAACCCTATTAAATCGTAAATTTCATCCATATGTTTTTCGGTGAGGATTACAATTTCTTCTGTAATCTCGATGTCGATCAGGGTTTCTAAAACCATTTGACAACCCGCGATCTTTTTTTCTAAAACTGTTGTATTTGTGTCGATTTCTGCTGTTTGGTTTTCTGAGACTAAGAAGAATTTTTCAACAGTTTTCCCATATTGATTTAAAGCTTTACTGATTTTGAGCTGTCATAAAAAGCACCAAAAATACATATGTCTGGATCGTAAAATTGAACGTCATTATGCGTTATTAAAAACTTTTTATGTGTTTCTTCTAAGGAGTACCAAACAGGGTTTTTTAATTTTTCTTCTAAGGAGATCATTTTTTTATTTTCTGGGATATAAAAAAACTCGCATTTAATGCGAGTCTCTAAAGATATGCTATTTTTTTAAAAATCTATGCTAACATGGTAACGGGATTTTCTATAAATGTTTTTAATGTTTGTAAAAATTGAGCACCAACGGCACCATCAACAGTTCTATGATCACAAGTTAAAGTTAACTTCATGGTATTACCAACAACAATTTGTCCGTTTTTAACCACTGGTTTTTCAACAATTGCACCAACAGATAAAATAGCGGAGTTTGGTTGGTTGATAATCGAAGTAAAGTTTTCGATCCCAAACATTCCTAAATTAGATACCGTAAAGGTACTTCCTTGCATTTCTGCAACCGATATTTTCTTATGTCTTGCTTTTCCTGCTAAATCTCTTA
>ERZ1047472.3034-NODE-3034-length-11325-cov-5.699645_pt1 | contig 11325 bp, 6 predicted proteins | sample MGYA00383095_ERZ1047472 | MGnify/ENA primary metagenome ERZ1047472 (study PRJEB29581, sample SAMEA5548365) | metagenome | biome: marine; feature: coastal; material: water | depth 1 m | study: Short-term variability in the microbial, nano- and picoplankton...
CCATAATATTCTGTGCTACACCGGCTGCTTCCAATTCCTGCTCGCAGATTGAAACGCTCACAGAGTCGTAGTTGGGCTTGCCATTACCGCCGCGTAATACCACATGGGCATAAGGATTTCCCTTGGTGGTAATAATGGAAACATTACCCTCAGAGTTAATACCTAAAAAGCGATGAGGACTGGCCACTGATTGTAAGGCATTAATTGCCACCGTCAGGCTGCCATCTGTACCGTTCTTAAAGCCGACCGACGAGGATAGCCCAGAAGCCATCTCGCGGTGCGTCTGGGACTCTGTAGTGCGAGCACCAATTGCAGACCAGGCGATCAGGTCCTGCATATACTGAGGTGAAATAGGATCAAGTGCCTCGGTTGCCGTTGGCAGGCCAATCTCAAGAATATCGTGAAGTAACTGGCGACCTATATGCAGACCATCGGTAATCTTGAACGAGTCGTTCATAAACGGATCGTTAATCAAACCTTTCCAGCCAGTGGTAGTTCGCGGCTTTTCAAAATAGACGCGCATAACAATCAGCAGTGTGTCGCTGACTTTTTCAGCGAGGCTCTTTAGTCGTTTAGCATATTCCTGAGCGGCCTTTAGGTCGTGAATAGAGCAGGGGCCAACGACAACAATAACCCGGTGATCTTTGCGCTCAAGGATATTTTCAATATCTGAGCGGCCCTGTGAAATAACGTCACGAGCTGATTCTGAAAGCGGGATTTCGCGCTTCAGTTGTGCCGGAGTAATAAGAATCTCTGGGGATTCAATATTAATATTTTCTACTGCGTGGGGATCCATATTGGAGTTCCTAAGGATTAACTTTAATCAAGAGACCCATTGTACTTAAATATTATCAATATTGAAGACTATTCAGCCTCAACCTCAATAAACATAGGGATTTGCGGAAAATACAGAGCACAGCGCACGGGATTGTCCTGCAGGCTTCTATACAGGTTGGCATAGTGCCTCAGCTGCCCCTGATAGGCGTTGGTCTGTCTGGCGATAAATTGTGCCTCGCTCTCGTCAGCTGCCGGCCTGGAAAACTTATAGTCAATAATCCAGCGCAGACCCTGATCGACAAAGGTTCTATCAATCACCGAAGTGCCGGCGCGATTTTGCTCTGGTTGGTAATAACCCAGGGCTTGCTCACACTGAGCCTGGTCATGGCTGTGCAGTATCCACTGACCCTTTGGATCTGCGAGCATAAGCTCGATAGACTCGCTAAGACTGTGCAGCTCATTGCTGCTGATAATTATTCCCTGCTCCTTAAGCTGTGCCGCCCAGGCCCTGGGTAGCTGAGTAATACGTTGCTCCGTCCAGCTGGCTACGCCCTCATTGGCGATCTGTTTAAGGGTTCTGTGAAGCACGGTTCCGAGTAGCCGGGCACGAGTAGATAAATTTTGTTCGGCCAGCTTCTCTGTAGTGGTTGATAGCTCTTCGTTACCAGACATCATCGAACCCAGCGACGGGGATTTGGATTCAAATTGTGCGGGCAGACGGCGGATATGTTGTAGTTTGGTCACTACTGCATTAGCTTTATCTTTTTCCTCGCCTAAATAAACAGGGTATATCTCGTCAGTTATCCCCGCCTCAATAGTCTTCCATATGGGTGCCAGCAGTGTACCTTTACCAGGCGTCTGCCAGCCTTTTTGTTTGGTGGGATTTTTAGTGGGGTTTAGGGATGCCGATAAGTACAGTTTACGAATTGCACGGGTTGCTGCCACATAGAGCACACGGGTATTTTCCAGTCGCGTCTTAAAGGCATCCTCATGCTTAAGGTAGCTGTAGACACTATCATCCTCTTCATCATGGGCACCCAGTGGCGCCATCACCAGGGACATCTGGTTATGTTCATCTATATGCTGGCACCAGCGCAGCAGAGGCTTTTTATCGGATCCGGATTTGCGTGCCAGTCCGGGCAGAATGACATGATCAAACTCCAGTCCCTTGGACTTATGAATGGTCATCAGCTGGATAATCGTTTGGCTGTTGTCTTGACTGGTGATTTCGGTAAAGTTTTCTCCCGATGGCGCTGCATAGAGCTTCTCAACTGCCTGCTTGAAACCACTCCAGTCGGCAAGGCTACCTGCACATTGCCAGTTTTCCAGTAGATCCAAATAGCTGCGCGCATCGCTGAGGTCAGCGCTGCTATTGAGCGTCGCTGGCCCACCCAGTTCAATCCAAAGCTGCTCTACACGGTCGCGCAGGCTATTGCGTGCGCGATTCTTCCAGGCATTTACCAGAAGAGGGATAACCAACTCCAGTCTACTTTGGCCATAATCGGATAAGGCCTTAAAACAGTCTGCGTTACCTTTCAACTGGGCGAGATCTTCCAGCTGGGCGAGAATAGCATCCCCTTGTTTTGATCCTGCACCACTGTTTGACGTGCTATTGGCAATGGTTAATAGATCCGCTGCACCCAGCCCACAAAATGGCGCACGTAATAGAGCCAGCCAGGCAATTTTATCCGCTGGGGAAAGCAGGGCACGGGTGATAGACAGCAGGTCAATAACCGGCATGCGGCTGGCCAGTGGAGTGATATCTATTGCCTGCCATTTAAGCTTGGCTTCGCGCAATGCGGGAACAATGCTTTTAAGATGACCGCGGCCGCGAACCAATACAGCAATAGATTCACCTGGATGCTGAGCGCACAACTCCTTACAGGTATTGGCAATATAGTCGGCCTCTAACTGTTCATAATCATCGCCGCTAAAGCCCTGGAAGCTAACCGCAGGATCAGTGCCCGAGGCTTTAAAGGCTTCAGATGGCGAGTAGGGAACAGCACCGCGACTAATATCGGCAGCGGCGGGAAATGCCTGACTAAAGGTATTGTTCACCCAGTCGATAACGCCTTTCTGCGAGCGAAAGTTGCAGCTTAACGTCAGCGCCGTGCACTGCACTGGACCGATTGGATGACGCTGTGCATTAATAAACAGCCCGACATTGGCATTGCGAAATCCATACAGGGACTGCATGGCATCACCCACCAGGAAAAGCGTTCGTCCATCGTCCGGCTGCCAGCCGGCAATCAGGTGCTCAAGTAATTTAATCTGCGCGCCGGAGGTGTCCTGAAACTCATCAACCAGAATATGCCGCAGCTGGTAATCCAGGCGCAGAGTGATATCGGATATGGATTCATCTTCCGGTGAAGGTTCTATAGCCTCCAATGCCGCCAGGGTAATCGCCGGATAGTCACACTGATCATGCTGTTTAAACACCATCTCAAGTTCAGCGGCTAAATGGCGAAGCAGGCAACTTAGCGCATCGAGCATCAACTGCTGTGATTGATTTATATTCGATTCAGGAAGATAGAGAGCATTGAGAATTAACTCATGGATATCGGGATGGCTGCGGCACCAGTCGAGCAGCACGCCCATCTGTTGCTTGGCGTCTTTTTGATCGGCAGGAAAGCCATCATTTTTGGTCACCTGTTTGCGCGGCTCATAACCTTTGGTCACCAGCAGCCCAAGTAATATTTTCCACTGCTGAATACCCTCGAGGCTGATATCCGGCAGCTCGGTAATACCGGCCAGTTCAGATAGAGGAGAGGGTTTATCTGTGGGTAAATGATTGGCGGCAAAATCTGCCAGATAGATCAACTCGCCGGCAATTGGCAACAGGGCATCCTGCAACTGTAAAAGTGTCTCACCGATAATCTGGTCGATTACCTGCTGAAAGTACTGCTGATTTCCCTTGGCATCGAAAATTAGTGGCAGCCACTGTTCGCGCTTGCTGAGTATATCTGCCAGCAGTCGTTCACAGCGCGTTGTGTCGTTGCCTGTATGGGCCAGCAAAACAGCTAGCTGTTTGCCGACCTCGCTATCTTCTTCAATTCTCTGTAATAGATTGCGCGCTGCAAGTTCATAGTGAACCGCAGGTTGTTCACTGGGCTCGGGCAGGGCGCCGAGTTTTGTCTCCAGGGCAAACTGGCTGGCAATATAGCGGCAGAAACCATCGATTGTTTGAATGCGCAGGCGACCGGGCATCTCGAGCAGATTCCAGCCCAGTTGTTTATTGCGTTCAACGGCCTTAGCGGCAATATCCCAGGTCTGGGCCTCATACTCATCACTTGGCCTAGGCTCAAAGGCCGCAGCCTGCAGCGCCCGGTGAATACGACTGCTCATTTCGCCCGCCGCCTTGCGGGTAAAGGTGATACTAAGAATCTCTTCGGGATTTTCTACGCTGCATAGCAAGCGTAAAACCCGCTGGGTAATCAGTCCGGTTTTACCGGAACCGGCCGGGGCAGAGACAATAAAGCTCTGGGTTGGATCCAGGGCCATCTGGCGCTGGGAGCTGTCTACAACAGTTTTTGCGACTGACTGATTCACGACTTATCCTCTTCAGCCAGGTTGTTGGGTTTACACAGACTAGCGTTAATTTCCGACTCTTCAGGCCAGCGATTTAAGGGTAATAAATGGTCTTGAAAGCCAAAGCTGCCATTGTCGTGAACCTCAACACTGGTATAACCCTGACAAAATTCATTAGCTAAGTTAGAGAGTGCAGACTGCCATTCATCAATTTGAGCCGACCAATCGTCAGCCGGTTTTTCAGAACTGATTAGTTGGCTGTCACTGCTGCCAATAAATTTAATATCACTAGCGCGCAGCTGGGCAAAGGCGCAACCATTGGCCTGGGGATTACTGGCCAAGAGATACAGCGGCAACTGGGGTTCTATTGGTCGCAATCCGGTCCATTTACTGGGTTGTACCAGACCGGTTTTGTAATCGATAACCAGCAACTTATCGCCTATTTGATCGACTCGATCCAGGCGCAGTGAAATTTTCAGATCACCAAAGCTTATGCTGGCACTGCTCTCGAGACTGGCGACCTCAAAAGGCCCGCGTTGTTTTTCTTCGTCTAGCCATTGGTGGATTAATTTCTCCAGGCGTTGCTGTTCAAGCGTCCGAAAGCGATTGCCGCGCAGAACACTGTGGCGAGGAGCCCATTCAACCAGTGTGTCGGCAATAGTTGTCGATAACTGTTCAGAGAGCTGTTCTTCGGATAGGGCGTTTAGAACAGTGGAGCTCTTCCACTCGGTCCACAAGCGATAGAGTATTTCATGAATCAGCGAACCGCGATCCATCGCCGATAAACCCTGGATAGGTTCCTCCAAGGGCTCGGCTTTAAGACGATGGGCGGCAAAGGCATTAAAGGGGCAGATCGCCTGATTCGCCAGCAACTTGCTGCCGCCGCGAATAGACTCTCTGGCCGGGTTGAAGGCAGGCGCCTGATCTTCAACCAGTTCGCACTGTTCAGGCTGGGATAGCCACGGTGGATGGGGCTCTGGCTCGACCAATAACTCGGCGCTGCTGGTAACAGGTATAGGTCGAATTAATGGGCTGGGCTCAAGCTGTTCCTCACCGCGGAGCAGCGGGTAACTAAGAATTAATCGCTGGCTATTGGTTTGATAGCCGGATAGCAGTTCCTGGGCAATCTGCAATTCTCGCTCTGGCAGACTGTGGGGCATTGCATGCTGGCGTTGGAAATCTGCTGGCAGCAGAGCATTGATCGCCACTGAAGCAGGGAAGTTCTGGCTGTGCATGCCGACTATCCACAGCTGGTCAAAGTGCAATCCAGCGCCTTCCAATAACCCCAGAATCTGCAACGGCGCATCGGCGGTTTTGGGATGAAAAACGGAGTCCTGAGCAAGCAGCAGCAGATGCTTTAGGGCGGTTGCCAAACCCACCTCAATACCGAGATTGTCGAGCGTGCAGAATTGTTCAATGGTGCTATCCCACTGCTGTCGCTGCTGGTATTCAAGGCTGTTTAAGCTACGCGCGCCCGGCCAGCCCATATCAGCGAGAAATTGATTGAAGAACTCGACCCAGCCAGAGAAGTTTTTCTGTGTTCCGGTTTTGACCCGGGAAAATCTTTTGAGGTCAATTAGCGGCTGCAGAATATCCACCACCGATTGCCGCTGTTGGTTATCCGTTTCTTCGGTTTCTTCCGCGGGCAGAATTGTCGATAAAAATTGCTCCAGGGTAAATTCAAAGCGCCTGGTTTTGCGCAGTTCCAGTTCAGCGTCAGCAAGGTATTGCACGGGTAGTTGTGCAAAAGATGAAAAGGGCGAGTAGAGCAGTTGCAGCCAGCTATCCAGTGGCCGCTTAAATTGTAAAACCGCAATAAGCTCAAGCGCGGCACTGACGACATTGGAATCTGCTAGCGGTGTACCCGCAGAGATATTTACCAGCATCTCTGTCTCTTCAGACTTTAAAGCTTCGCTGACAACCCGGGCAACCTGCTGCAGGCTGTTGTTTAGATCCGGCACAATAATGCCTAGCCTCTGCTCAGGTTTGGCCTTTAGCTGCTGTGCCGCCCAGTTTGCGGCCAGGCGCATTTCCGTCTGGGGATCCTGGCACTCCAGGCGGTGTATATGATTACTGCCGAGTGGATTTTTAGACGCAGTGCCAGCGTCTTCTGCTTTAATAATTGAACTGCTGGCGCTGCCTAAAATACTCGCCTGGAGTGGTGGGGTGGATTGAAAGCCATAGAGCATTATCTCCCCTTCAGCGGGTAGAGCTGCACATTCAAAGCCACGCTGAATAAGTTGCCAGCTTGATTGCTGGGTGATTAATTTATTTTTCTGCAACAGCTCCTCAAAGCTGTTGGTCCAGCGTTTAAAGTATTCCACCGCCGGTGTTTCGCCCGGCACCTGGTCGGCGTTGAGATTCCAGTTCTGTAATGTCTTTAGGGTATCCGAGGCAATCTTTGCATAGCTGCTGCTATGGGCGGAATCATCCTTGGCAATGGCCCGCTCCCAGTAGTAGCGACTCTGCTGTGTGCCAACTACAGCGAGCCCGGAGACCAGTGAATGGTTTTGATCCTGGAGTTCATCCCAGCAATATTTTAGCCAGTGATCGATGGCGTAGACACGCGGTGCCTGCCAGACAGTTTTTCCGACGGCCAGTGCCCAGGCATCATTAATCTTGGCGGCCAGGCGATGGTTGGGCGTCAGGATTAAACAGTCGCGCTCGATGGCATCGCGAAATAGGCTTATATCTATTAGTGGTGGCAGCATCCCTGAGTCGACAACTTTTATTATCATATAAATAGGTCTATATAATCGCAAAACAGCGGTGCAATTGACAGTAGGCTGATACAATAAAAGCTATGCAATTATCTAATGAGCTCGATTTTATTTTCTGGTCACTGGGCGGTCTGTTAATCGGCCTGAGCCTGGGTGTCGCAATCAGTCAATTATTGGTCCGTAGCCAGCGCGCTAAAAGCGATGCTGACCTCGATGAACTCAACAGTATTCGACTGGAGCTCACCACCGCTAACGGTGTTCTCGAGCAGCGCCTTGTCGGTCAGCAGAGTCAGTACGAAGCTCAGTTAAAGCTACTTCAAGATGCCAAGAAAACCCTTAGTACGGAATTTGAAAATCTCGCCAACCGTATCTTTGAAGATAAGCAGGCGAAGTTCTCTGTGCAGAATAAAGAGGCGTTAGAAGTAACCTTAAGTCCACTGCGTCGCGATATTGGTGATTTTCGCAAGCAGGTGGAGTCTGCCTACGATAAAGAAAATGCCGATCGCAATAAGCTGGTCGGACAGCTTAGCGAGCTACAAAAGCAGACCATGCAGGTATCCGCGGATGCGGTCTCGCTGGCCAATGCGCTGCGCGGCGATAATAAAGCCCAGGGTAACTGGGGTGAGTTTATCCTTGAAAAATTACTGGAAGATTCCGGCCTTAGCAAGGGGCGCGAATACGATACTCAGGTAGCGTTAAAAGATGAAGACGGCAAGCGTCGCAACCCCGATGTGATTATCCATCTGCCCGAAGGCCGAGATATTGTGATTGATGCCAAGGTCAGCCTGGTGGATTACGAGCGCTATTTTCATGCCGATGACGATGAGACCAAGCAGCAGTGCCTGCGCCAGCATCTCAATTCACTGCGCGCCCATATCAAAGGCCTTAGCCATAAAGACTACGAAAAGCTTGAAGGGGTTAACAGCCTCGATTTTGTACTGATCTTTGTGCCTGTTGAGGCCGCCTTTATGCTGGCACTGGATCAGGATCCCGAGATGATGCGCGACGCCTATGATCGCGGCATTATTTTGGTTAGCCCAAGTACTTTGATGGTGACCTTGAGAACGATTAAAAATCTGTGGCGCTATGCCGACCAAAGTCGCAATGCCCAGATAATTGCCGATAAGGCCGGTGGTCTATATGACCAGTTTGTACGTTATATAGAGTCTCTTGATGAAGTTGGCAAACATATCAGTAAAAGTCAGGAGGCCTGGGAGAACGCCCATAAGCGCCTTTCAGCCGGAAGAGGCAATCTTGTTAAGCGCACAGAAGAGTTAAAAAAACTCGGTGCCAAGGCAAAGAAAAGCCTGCCGGCAAGTGCTGGTTTGGATGCTTTTGATTCACCAGCGCATCTGGAAGATGATTCGGAACCTTCCGAATCAAAAGATTAATATAAATTGAAAGACGGGAAATAGAGATAATGGGTTTAAGTAGTTTAATGCTGGTTGCAGGTGCACTTTTACTGGTAGTCCTAGGCACTTATGCTGGCTATTTAGGCTATAAACTTCGTCAGCAACGCCTTGTAGCTGAACAGGCTGAGCAGCAGTTGGCGGAGGAGCTGTGTGCAAAAGAGTCTGATGCTCGCCAGTCGGTACAGATAATTGCCCGGGCGCTGGTGCAAAAGGATCTAAGCGAAACTGAAGCGGCAATGCGTATTGCCTGGCTGAGCCAGCAGATTAAACTCAGTGAAGATGAAGCCCAGCAGGTCAGTGTCTTTCAGCAGCTTGCGGTGGCCACTTCGCATATTCCAATCCTCGATGACTGGAAGGCATTGAGCAAAAGTGAAAAGCGCCGTTTGGATGCTGAACGGGAATCTATCGAATTAAATTTCCGTGAGTTTATTCAGACTAGCGCCGTTGATTTAACCACCCTTGAGCAACGTTAGGCTGTCTCTTTGCGGCGTTTAAGTAAGACGCCGCTCTCTAGGTGATCTGTCCAGGGAAACTGGTCAAATATCGCCGTTCTAACTATCTCGTGAGTTTTTGTTAGGCTATCTAAGTTGTCGCGCAATGTCTGGGGATTGCATGATATATACAGGATGGTGTTGAAGCGCTGGGTCAATGCCAGGGTGCCATCGTCGAGACCAGCGCGTGGAGGATCGACAAAGATAGTCGAGAAGTTATAACTCTCCAGATCAATATCCGCAAGCCGACGAAAAGGTCTGTCGCCATTTAAAGCTTGGGTGAATTCCTCGCTGGACATTCGCACCACAGAAACATTGTCCACCGAGTTATGGGTGAAATTGGTCTCTGCGGAACGCACGGAAATTTTTGATATTTCCGTCGCTAGAACAGATTTAAAATGCTGAGCTAATACCGCAGTAAAGTTGCCATTACCGCAGTACAGTTCCAGTAAATCAGTCTGGCGATTATCCGGGTAATCACGGCAGCAACTGCTGGCCCAGCTAAGCATCTTTTGATTGACCTCAGCATTGGGTTGGGTAAAACCAGATTCTACTTGCTGATACTGATACTCACGGCCATCGACGGTCAGTTTTTCCATTACATAGTCACGTTCTAAAACCACTTTCTGTTTGCGACTGCGACCAATCACCATAATATTTAAATCAGTCTGCAACTGCCGTGCAGCCATCTGCCACACTTCATCCACAGGGCGGTGATAGATCAGTGTGACCAATACTTCGCCGCTAAGAGTGGTGAGAAATTCTGCGGTAAAGAGTCTTTGGCTTAACACCGGCTCGGCATTAATAGCCTCGATTAACGGTGTCATCAGCTTATTGATTAATGGGCCGCCAATTGGAAAGCTATCGATAATATAGGGACGTTTTTCCCCGGCGCGATTCATCGCATAGTGAGCGCGTCCATCCTCGTGCCAGATACGAAATTCAGCGCGCATTCGAAATTGGCTGGGTGCCGAATCAAATACCTCAATCTCAGGGAAGCTGAGGCCTTCAAGAGTTTGCTTAAAGCGTGTCTGTTTGGCTTCGAGCTGGGCAGGATAGAGCTGGGGATCAATTGCGTTCAAGAGTGATTAAAGCCTGTTAAATACAGTTTTTCGGTTTCGGTAAACCGGCGAATTTGGCGACCAGTTTGGCCGGGCTGCCGGGAAATAATTGCAGCAGATAAATGCTACGGCCTTTTTCCATGGACAGTTCTGAGGCGACGGTTTTACACAGCGGGCGCATTGAGGGTGAGAAGCCATATTGATCGTAGAATTGTCGGGCGACTTCGAGTACTTCCAGATGCGCTGCCGAGAGCTGCAGCTTATCTTCAGCTGCCAGCTGACTGGCGCTATCGGCGCTCCAGGCTGGCAGTTTGGCTAAGTAGTTTTTCTCGCTCATAGCAATTTTTATACTGGAATAAAAAAGGCCCGGTTAAGGGCCCTTTAAAGTCACTGATAACCTTAGTCGTCGCTGCTCATGCCAAAGAAGCTCAGCAGGGTCAGGAAGAGGTTATAGATCATCACGAATAATGTCACAGTCGCAGAGATATAGTTGCGCTCGCCACCGTGAATAATGGCGCTGGTCTGCCACATAATAATCGCTGTTGAGAGCAGTGCAAAAACCGCGCTGATGGTCAGTGCCAATGCCGGGATCTGCAGGAATACATTGGCTATGGCTGCTGCAAAGGCTACCAACATGCCGGTCATCAGGAAGCCGGTCATAAAGTTAAGGTTTTTGCGGGTGGTCAACACGTAGGCTGATGCGGCAAAGAAGACCAGTGCGGTTGAGCCCAGTGCCATCATAATTGGCTCGGAACCCTGTACGGCGAGGTACATACTGAGTATGGGGCCCAGTGTAAAGCCTAACCAGCCGGTGAGGGCGAATACCCAGAGCAGGCCGGTTGAGTTGTTTTTGTTTTTCTCGGTCATCCACAGGCAGATAAAGTAGGGCAGTAATGTCCAGAGTCCAAAGTAGGGCGCGTTGAGAGCCATTGCTACGCCGGCCATGGCTGCACTGAATGCGAGTGTTGCGCCAAGCAGCATATAGGTGTTGCGCAGTACTTTAACGACCGCGGGGTCAAGGGCGGTGCTTTGAATGCCGGATGGCATCTGTTTTGCGTTGTATTTTTCAGTTTCCATGCTGTTGTCCTCAATAGAATTGCTAATACATCTAATAATACCCTGTCGGTAGAGTATTACCACTTTGTTGGGGTGGTTTTCATAGGTTTTTTTGGTGCTTTGTTTTAGATTGGGGCGGTCAGGGATACTACCGAATACTTTTCTATTCTTTTTTTGTAATTGATTAGAAAACTGAAGGTTAGCTTTAAGGTCAGGGCCGAGGAGGGCCTTACGGGACCGTGCGCCGTCGGGAACGGCGCTCGAACGCCCACGGATGGCT